>JGI24143J45723_1000362_pt1 | contig 23822 bp, 21 predicted proteins | sample BarGraIncu00432A_FD_45723 | JGI IMG/M metagenome (IMG submission 45723) | reverse complement strand
AAACCATGCAAAGTTACATGATAAGTGGCGCACAAGTTCAAAGATCAAAGACGCATGATTTCGCCAGTGCTTGTAAATCAATGGCTTACGCTAGGCCTTGGGCAAGGTTGAGTGGCGTTCCGCAGTTACAGACTTTAATAAAATATTCCAGGCTATTCTTCAATAAAGTCAGCTTTTTACAACTTGGAAAAATATCTCAGCTCAGAGGTGTATTTCTTACTAACTTTAATAATAGAAGCAACTGTTATTCCGACCAATTAAAGTCGTAAACAGGTTAATAAAGTCGTAAACACGGCCCTAGCATCCATGCGGGTTTGCGGGCCGTTGGATTTTGGAGACGATTATTTAAAGTCGTAAACACGCCGGTAAATTGCGTGGCCTGTTCATGTCGGCGCAACCCAGCTCAATAGTGATGTTTAACCGATCCGAGTGTTATTGCGCATTGCAACTGGCACGGTCCAGCTTTCGATGAACGAGTGAAATCTTGCGACATCGCGATCGCCACTGTGAACGCCTCTTTCGCGGTCAGTGAGGCCAAATTTGGCATCTTGCCGGCGGTGATCGGACCTTAAGTAGTCAACACGGTCGGCAGGTTGTTGAAAAAAATTGAGAAATCGGTGTAATTATTCGTCAACGGCTTGTTTACATACCTAAGTATGCTGCTCGCACCTGTTCATTGCTGATGAGTTCTTGCCCCGTGCCTGTCAGGGTGATATGGCCGGTTTCAAGGACGTAGCCGCGATCTGCAATCGCCAGAGCAGCAAAGGCATTTTGTTCGACCAGCAGTATGGTCATGCCTTGGGCCTTGAGGGCTTTCACCACGTTAAATACCTCCTGTACCAGCAGGGGAGCCAAGCCCATGGAAGGTTCGTCAAGCAACAGCATCTTGGGTCGCCCCATCAGTGCACGCCCAATCGCCAGCATTTGCTGTTGTCCGCCTGATAGCGTACCGGCAGGCAGCTTGCGTTTTTCCTTGAGGATGGGGAACATGGCAAAGACCTTTTCAAGATCGCCTTCAATCTGGTGCTTGGGTTGCGTGTAAGCCCCTAGACGTAAGTTATCGTCAATCGACAGCGGCCCGAACACCTGGCGCCCTTCAGGGCTCTGGCAAATACCCTGGCGCATTCGCATGTCAGAGCGCAGTTTACTGATGTCCTCGCCATCAAAATAAATACTGCCAGCGCTCATCGGCTGTATGCCTGACAGCGTGCGTAAAAAAGTGGTCTTGCCTGCGCCATTGGCGCCCACCAGTGCCACCGTCTCACCGCGACGCACTTCTAGGCTGATACCTTTCAGTGCCTTGATGCGTCCATAACAACTCTCCATGCCGTTCACGCGCAGCAATACATCCGATTTGGCTGACGGTGCATTGGCCTGTAGCTTCCCCGCCGTGTGCCCACCCAGACCTACCGACTCGGGTGCCAGACTGGCAATGCGGTGAAACAGCTCCCGAAACTCTGCTGTGGCTGTGTCGCCAAACAGAGGGTCATTGTTGTCAAGAAAAGCTCCGTCGATCTCGGCCCAGTCTTCAGGCGTCAAGGCCGCTTTCGCCAGAGGCATGGCAAATTTGTCTTCTGTGCGGATGTGACTTCTAAGTCCAGCCGTATATACCCGGATGCTGGAGGCAAAATCATGGGCGCTCAACTCCCCGCTTGCCGCCTCCGTCACCTTGGCTCGTAAGGCTAGTAGATTGGCAGGGCCCTTGTGGTGGTCTTCCTGTAAAGGGTCCAGGATGGCCGCAGCCTCCGTACTGCGCAGGCGCAGGATACGAAAGAGATAGTCATCTTCCTTAGGGTGGTGAGAGCGATCTACAAATTGTTCAATATAGTCAAAAACCGAGTTAAAAAAAACGGGGTCGACTGTCGCGCCGCCTTCTATTTCTTCGACCACGAGGTCGATGGTGGTGGCCAGACGCCACAGGTTGCTGTGGTCTTCGCTGATGAGACGCAGTGCTTGCATGCTGGTGCCTTTGTTCTTGTTTTTACGCGTGGGTGCCAAGGTAGGCTGCGATTACGTCCGGGTTTCTGCGAACTTCTTCGCCGGTGCCTTCGGCCAGTTTGCGGCCGTAATCGAGCACCAGAATGCGGTCTGAGAGGTTCATCACCATTTTCATATCGTGTTCCACAAGCACCACGGTGACACCCGAGTCGGCAACCTTGCGTACCAAGGCGTCAACTTCGATAGTTTCTTTCGGATTCAGTCCGGCTGCGGGCTCGTCCAAAAAGATGATGCGAGGCTTCAAGGCGAGAGCACGGGCAATTTCCAGGCGTTTCAGGGCGCCGTAAGGCATGCTGTCGGCCCGGGCGTCTATGTAAGCCTCCAGACCGACAAAGCGCATCAGTTCGGCGGATTCAGTTCGCAGTTCAGCGTCACGGCGGGTGATTGAGGGTAAGCGTAATGCCGCTTTGAACGGGTTGCGATCAAGCCGCAGGTGAGCGCCGACCATCACGTTTTCCAACGCGCTCATATTCATGCAAATTTGCAAGTTTTGAAACGTGCGGGCAACTCCTCGGCGCGCCAACTCGTTGGGTGCTTTGCCCTGGATGGATTCACCGTCGAGTTTGATCTCCCCACTTGTCGGGGTGTACACCCCGGTGATCAGGTTAAAGAGCGTGGTTTTACCGGCGCCGTTGGGGCCGATGACCGCATAAACAATGCCCGCCTCGATACTGAAACTGACGTTTTGGACGGCTTTGACACCCTCAAACTGAATGGAGAGTTGCTTGACTTCAAGGAGTGCCATATTTATGCCCCTTTGCCAAATTTAGCCGCCAGTGTGGGCACCAGCCCGCGTGGCATAAAGATCATGCAAATCATCAGGATGGTGCCAAAGGCCACCGTTTCCCAACCTTCAAAGGTAGCAAGTGCCTGGGGCAGTGCGGTCAGCAACACAGCACCCACCAGCGAGCCAAAGACCGAGGCCATGCCACCAATCACCACCATGGTGACGAGCTCAATGGAGTGAAAGAAGTCCGCAAAATTTGGGGTAACAAAGCCGACGTAATGGGCGGTCACGCTGCCCATCAAACTGGCAAAAACAGCGGAGATGACGAAGATTGACACCTTGTATCGCACCACATCCACACCGGCGACTTGAGAGGCGACTTCAGAGCCATGTAAAGCCCGCAATGCGCGGCCAAAAGGTGAGTCAATCAGGTTGAGCGAGGCCCAGACGCTGACTGACAGCAGTAAGGCCACCACCCAATACCAGTGCTTATCGCTGGACAACTCAAAACCCATCAAGCCCAGTGCAGGCACGGGCATGCCGTCCGGCCCACCGGTCAGGGCGCCTTCTGTACGCAGCACAATGTTGATGATGATGCCCAAGCCTAGGGTCGCCATCGCCAGGTAGTGACCTTTCAGTTTAAAGATCGGCCGGGCCAGCACCGCTGCCAGCAGCCCGGTGACCAGCGCACCAGCGCCCATGGCCAGCAGCGGGTGCCAGCCAAAATGGGTGGGCAGCACGGCAGAGGCGTAAGCGCCAATACCCAGAAACCCTGCGTGGCCCATGCTGATTTGCCCTGCAAAACCGATGAGCAGATTCAAGCCCAGCGCGATAACCGCATTGATGGCCATACGGATCGCCAGATCCATGTAAAAACCATTAGGCAGTACAAAGGGCAGCACGACCAAAATGGCGATGACGATGTACAGACCGGTGTAAGTGTTCTTTTTCATGGTTAGACCCGATCTGTTGATTTTCCGCCGAACAAGCCGCGTGGCATGAAGAACAACATGAGCAAAATGAGTACGAAGGGAATCGCATCCTTGTAGGCAGAAGAGATATAGCCTGCACCCATGGCTTCAAGAATTCCTACCAGCAGGCCGCCCAGTACGGCGCCCAATCCATTACCCAAACCGCCGACGACCGCTGCAACAAAGCCTTTGAGGCCGAGCATGATGCCGACGTCGTAAGAGGTGAGCGTGATCGGGGTGACCAGAATGCCGCCCAGTGCGCCCAGTGCGGCCGACATGGCAAAGCTCATGAACAGTACCCAACTGGTGTTAATGCCAACTAACTCGGCTGCGGCCCGGTTGAACGAGGTTGCGAGCATGGCTTTGCCGTGCAGGGTGCGGTTGAAAAAGTACCAAAGTGCTACAACAACGACAGCAGTCACGCCTAGGACCCACAGGCTTTGTGGCATCAAGGTGGCGCCGAGGATTTCAATTGGAACATCGCCTGAAAAGGCGGGCAGGCTGTGCGTGCCCTTGCCGAGCCAGACCTGAATCAGCCCTCGGATGACCAGAGAGGCACCAATGGTGATGATGATCAAGGTGACAGTTTCTGCACCTTTGACGGGCTCAATCGCCAGTTTTTCCAGCAGCACACCAATGATTGCTGGCACCAGAATGGCCAGCGTCAGAGCGAGCGGGAAAGGCAAGCCTGCCTGTGTGAAGAACACGGCCAGCATGCCCCCGAGCATGATGAATTCACCTTGCGCAAAGTTGATGACGTTGCTGGCGTTGTAAATCAGCGTGAAGCCAAGAGCGGCAAGCGCATAAGTGGCCCCCACCGTAATGCCTGAAAAAAGAAATTGTAGAAATTGAGCAAGCATCACATCGCCCATTGCGCTGGGGTGAAAGCCATATCGAGGCTCGACTGGTGGGTCATTTTTGTCTCCTGAAAGTGTTGGTTAAGAGTTGTTACGCATCTCAACTTAGATTTATATTCTGAAATGCAGAACTTATTCTGTCAATAAGAAAATGTAAAAAAATGCGAAATTGATATCAGCTATCAATTTCGCGGTGTTGGCCGACTTGGTTGTGCGTTGATTTAGCGGGCTGAGCCTAGTCGCTCAGAGAGTTGCTGGGCGGCTCGTTTGAGTTCGGTGATGACCGGGCTGTTTTCGTTCATGTCGATCATGCCCGCTACGCCAACCACCGACAGGGCCATTGTGATTTCGTTTTTGAAGTTGAAAACGGGGGCCGAAACAGCCTCGACGCCACTGAACATGTAGTTGCTGCTAATGGGGGCAACACCGTCAGAGCGCACTTTGGACAACATAGCTTCGACGTCAGCTTTTGTTTTTAGATCAGGTATCGCCTTGGTTTTCAATTCATTGCTGATTAACGGATCCATCAAGGTCTTGGGCAGCCATGCTGCAAAAACTCGGCCAGCGGCTGAGGTGAGCAATTTGAGCGAGGTTCCTGTCATGACATTGACCGTGATGGCGCGCCGGGGTCGCTCCCAACGCACTATCACTGGCCCCGTTTCGCTCCATACGGCCAGCGCAATCGTTTCATTGATGGCATCACGTAATTCAGAAATGGCAGCGAGCCCGAGGCGCACCCGGTCAAGTCGATCAAGGGCAACCAAACCCATGTTCAATGCAAAAGGCCCCAAGGTATAGCGGGACGTTTGCAGGTCCTGCTCGACTACGCCTGAACGAATCAGGCTTACCAGATAACGATGAACCTTGGAGGCCGGCATGTCGGCGGCCAGGGCAATATCCCTGAGCATCATGTACCGTTGTCCGGTAACCATGGTGCGCACAATGTTCATGCCTATTTCAAGGGACTGAACGCCATGTTTGCCATCTGTTTCTTCGCTCATGGTTGGCCTGCTTTTATGGTTTCGTCAAAAAGTTCTATTATATGGAATTAGTTCTATATAAATGATGGGTAAAAATGAATTCTTTACGTGTCTACGCCATCGATGGCATTGTTCCCGTGGTCGATCCCACCGCTTACGTTCACCCCAGTGCCGTTTTGATTGGTGATGTGATCGTTGGCCCTGACTGCTATGTTGGCCCTTGCGCTAGTTTACGCGGCGATTTTGGCCGCATTATTCTTGAGCGTGGCGCCAATTTGCAGGACACCTGTGTGATGCATGGCTTTCCAGGCACTGACACGGTCATTGAAGAAAACGGGCACGTCGGCCACGGTGCAGTGTTGCATGGCTGTCGCATCAAGCGCAATGCGCTGATCGGCATGAATGCGGTCATTATGGATAATGCTGTGATTGGTGAGGCCGCCATGGTGGCTGCTTGTGCTTTCGTCAAGGCCGGGGTTGAAATTCCAGCGGGTTGTTTGGTGGCTGGCATGCCTGCCAAAATCATCCGCCAACTCAGTGAGGAAGAAATCGCGTGGAAAGGTAATGGAACGCGAACCTACCAGGACTTGGCGCGTCGCTGCCTGGCGACGATGGAAGAAACATCACCGCTCACGGTGGTGGAAGACAACCGCAAACGCATTCACATGCCGGATGTCATTCCGCTCGTAGAACTGAAAAAGCGCGCCAGTTAAGTCAGGTGGCTGAGCAGGTCAGAGTTTTGAAATCGTTCACCCAGCAGCGGCAAAGTTTCTGGCGTGGAACCATTGGAGAGTTGGAAATGTTGATCAAGATGACGCTCGGACGGCGTGAGTAGTCGCCGGTAGAGTTCCTTGCACAACAAGCGCGCCTTTTGACCGGGCCAGTCAACAGGAAGCAGGACATCTGGCAATTCGGGGTCGCGCAGGCGCAGGCGGCGATAGTCGTGAATCAACAGGACACGCAGTAAAAAAGCGCTTTCTTCATCAATATCAATTGCCATTGTGTGGCGAAGGGCGTCAAGCGTTGGCTGGTAGGTTGTTACGAAATCATCGTAGTCCGTACTCAGCTGCTCTTGGTCCCAAGCCTGCTGAACCATGTCAACAACGCCGCCCGATACGCCAAAGTTCAGGTCGGCAGCCAGCATGGGCATCAAGTGCTTCAAGAGGTCGGCATGGCCCTCTTTCATCAGCGTATCAAAAGCCAGGGCCAGGTCGGCACTTGGGTGAACATACGTATTGAGTCCAAGGGCGCCAAACCCTTGCCAGAAAAGCGCCCGGCGCAGACCCTCTCGCTGTTTGGGGTCTAGCTCCCCCATGATCAGGATCAAGCGCCAGCGACGATCCCACTGAGGTGCGTTAGCTGCATAAACGTGACGCGAGGCTTCCTCAATCCGACTTTGCCCCGACGCGGTCAGCATGTAATCCGACCGGCGACCGTGCGTCTCGGTGCATAGCCACTCGTCTTTAACGAGTCTGAAAACCGACGTTCGGATCAGTCGCTCATTGAGTTGTAAGGGTGCAAGCAGCTTGATCAAGCTGCCCAGCCCAATACGGCCACCGCGCGGAAAAACTGCATCACTAAAGACAGAAATGATCAAGGAGCCAGCCTGAACGCGGCTCTGTGTGCGAAAGCTGTCAAGGCGTTTTTGAATGGGCGTGATCAAGGGTGTAGCCAGAGTTTGCGAGCTTTAAGCCCAACATGGTAGTGCATTTAACCTCATTTTCTTCATGCATCAAGACAGCTGCGAGGCGGGCGATTCGAGAGGTTTTTAGGCTGAGCTTGAAGCAAATTTAAAGATTCATTTATAAGTTTAAATTATGTTTATTTGTATCAAATTACGAAATAAGGAATTGATTCTTAAAAAAATGAAATGTAAAAATTGTTTTTTACTTCGTTTGTTTTTTGTAACTTATTGATTTTTATGTATTTTACGTAATTTTAAGGAATTCATTTTGTATTTTGTAATCGTTTTCATCATGTTTTATTTGATACATTGATTGACACAAGAACAATTTCTTGGTAACGTTAATCCGTATTTATGAAGGCCTTACAGGCCAAGAATCACTGACAACAGCCCCAACAAAAGGAAAAAATCGATGTCGCATCCACTTTTTGAAAAGCACCGCACCACGCTGGACAGCGCTCTCCAGGCGATCCAAACCCGGGGTTACTGGGCCGCCTATAACGAGATTCCCAGTCCTAAAACTTATGGTGAGACAGCTGCTGAAGATGGCAAACGTGCCTTTGAAGCGCATCTGGGGAATAAGTTTGAAATTGAGCAGCCTGGGTTGACTGGCTGGATGGGGGGCGAGCAGTCGCCTTACGGTGTTGAGCTAAACGTTCAATACCCGGTGTGCGAAGCGCAAGCGTTGATCGATGCTGGCCAGCAGGCCATGCTGGGCTGGCAGGCGGTGGGTTGTGAAGGTCGTACCGGTATTTGTATTGAAATGTTGGCGCGTCTGAACAAGCAAAGCTTTGAAGTCGCCCACGCTGTGATGACAACAACGGGTCAAGGCTGGATGATGGCTTTTCAAGCGGGTTCACCCCATGCTCAAGATCGTGGTCTGGAGGCCGTGACGTATGCCTACCGTGAACAGAGTTTTGTGCCGAGCGAGGCGACTTGGGAAAAACCGCAGGGCAAAAATCCCCCGCTGGTACTGAAAAAACACTTTGAGGTGGTCGGGCGCGGTGTCGGTGTCGTGGTCGGCTGCGGCACTTTCCCCACTTGGAATACCTACCCCGGTCTGTTTGCAGCCCTGGCAACCGGCAATGCCGTGATCGTCAAGCCGCATAGCAATGCCATCTTGCCCGCTGCCATTACCGTACGCACTATTCGCGCCGTCTTGGCGGAAAACGGCATTGATCCCAATTTGGTTACTTTGTGCGTTGCCGCCAAGCGCGAAACTACACAACAGTTAGTGACTCATGCCGCTGTCAAATCGATTGATTTCACAGGCGGCAATGTGTTTGGCCAGTGGCTGATTGACAACTGCCGTCAGGCGCAGGTTTATGCCGAACTCGCAGGCGTAAACAATATCGTGATTGACTCCACAGACGCCTACAAGCCGATGCTGCGTAACTTGGCCTTTACGCTGGCGTTGTACTCCGGCCAAATGTGCACTACCTCTCAAGCGCTTTTTGTGCCAGCCGATGGCATTGACACTGAAGACGGTCACAAGTCGTATGACGACGTCTGTGCAGATCTTGCACGCACCATTGAGGGTACGTTGGCCAAGCCTGAAGTGGCGTTAGCGGTGCTTGGTGCGGTGCAATCTGTCGACACACTGAAACGCATTGAGGATGCAAACAGTGAAGCGCTGGGTCGTGTGATTCTGGCTTCTAAAAAACTCGATAACCCCGAGTTTCCGAACGCCGAGGTCCGCACCCCTGTGCTGCTGGCTTGCGATGCAGCCGACGAACAATCCTACATGGAAGAGCGCTTTGGCCCTATTACCTTTGTCGTCAAAGTGGCTGATTCCGCAGCGGCTATCGCCTTGTCGGAACGTATTGTCAGCACCCATGGCGCCTTGACCGCCGGCATTTACTCAACCAAGCCTGAAGTCATTGAGGCCATGACTGCTGCTACCTGGCGCTCCAAGGTCGCGCTGTCAATCAACCTGACCAGCGGCGTGTATGTGAACCAGTCATCGGCCTTCTCTGATTACCACGGCACAGGCGGCAACCCGGCGGCCAACGCGTCTTACTCGGATTCGGCGTTTGTAGCCAACCGCTTCCGTGTCATTCAACGCCGTTACCACGTTTAAGGCGCTGTCATGACTTTCGAAAATATCCGTTTTGAGGTGCAGGACTGCATTGCTCGCCTGACGCTCAACCGTCCCGACAAGATGAACAGTTTCAACGCCACCATGCACACCGAGTTGCGTGTCGCGCTGGATCAGGTTCAAGAGGATAAAACGATCCGAGTGCTGGTGCTCACCGGCGCTGGTCGCGGGTTTTGCGCTGGTCAGGATTTGTCCGATAGCCAGGTGCAGTTTGTACCCGGTGAAACGCCGCCGGATATGGGTGACGTGGTGGAGCAACACTACAAGCCACTGATCATGCGTCTGCAAAATTTGCGGGTGCCTACGATTGCAGCGGTGAATGGCATTGCGGCAGGCGCAGGTTCCAGCTTGGCACTGGCTTGTGACTTGGTGATTGCCTGCAAGTCGGCCTCGTTCCTGCAAGCCTTCTCCAAGGTCGGCTTGATACCTGATACCGGTGGGACCTGGTTTTTGCCGCCACGCGTGGGCATGGCGCGTGCCATGGGCATGGCATTGTTGGCCGGCAAACTCCCGGCTGAAAAAGCGGCTGACTGGGGCCTGATCTGGGCTGCGGTTGAAGATTCTGAGTTTGTCGCAACCGTGGATGCACTGGCGGCGCAACTGGCCACCATGCCTACCAAGGCGCTGGTGCGCACGCGCCAGGCCATGCACGCGGCACCAGGCCACACCCTGGAGCAACAGCTGTCGATGGAAGCGGGTTTCATGCGCGAATTAGGCTGGAGCGCCGACTTTACCGAGGGTGTTGCCGCCTTCATCGGCAAGCGCACGCCGAACTTCACAGGGGCTTAAGCGAATGAACGCACCTCTTACAAAGCAGTCCATCGTCGCTGTGGTTGGTGCCGGGGCCATGGGTGCTGGTATTGCCCAAGTCGCAGCGGCTGGTGGACACACAGTGAAGCTGGTCGACACCCGAGCACTGGCGGCTGAACAAGCCGTGGCCGGCATTCGCAGTCAGTTCAGCAAAATGGCTGACAAGGGCAAGATGAGCACGGATGCCGCAACAGCAGCCTGTGCTCGGCTGGTGGCCGTGAGCGATCTGGCTGACCTGGCCGATGCCTCTCTGGTCATTGAGGCGATTGTGGAAAACCTGCAAGTCAAGCAAAAACTCTTCAGCGATCTAGAAGCGGTGGTGGAGGTTGATTGCATTTTTGGCACCAATACCTCGTCGATTTCCGTCACCGCGATTGGTGCCGCGCTGCAGCATCCTGAGCGCTTGGCTGGATTGCATTTTTTCAATCCGGCACCTTTAATGGCGCTGGTAGAAGTGGTCTCTGGCCTGGCGACTGACCGCGCCGTGGCCCAAACCTTGTTTGCTACAGCCAGTGCCTGGGGCAAAACGCCGGTCTATGCCAAATCCACACCAGGTTTTATTGTGAACCGGGTTGCGCGTCCGTATTACGCTGAAGCCATGCGTGTGCTCACAGAAGGCGGTTCGGATGCGGCCACCTTTGATGCCTGTTGCCGCGAAGCCGGTGGTTTCCGTATGGGTCCATTTGAGTTGATGGACATGATCGGTCACGATGTCAATTTTGCAGTGACTCGTTCAGTTTGGAATGCGTTCTACAACGACCAGCGTTTCTTGCCTTCCTTGATTCAGCAGGAACTCGTTGATGCAGGTTATTTCGGCAAAAAAACCGGTCGTGGGTTTTATGACTACCGAGCTGATGCAGTTCGCCCTGCACCTCAAACCGAGACTTTACAAGCAGTGCCAAGCACAATTGTGATATTTGGTGAGAGTGCTGCGGCCAAAGCACTGGCAGCGCGCTTGCAGGCGAATCAGATCAGCTTTAGTCAGTCACCGGCTGAGAATGACTTGATCGCCAAAGCAGGAGACGCGCAGGTCTATGTCACCGACGGTCGCACGGCAACACGTCGAGCCGCAGAATCAGGCGTTGCCAATATCGTGCTGATTGATTTGGCGCTGGATTACAACAAGACATCGCGACTGGCCATCAGCGTGGCGGCGCAATGCGATGCCATCAGCGCAGCCAAGGCGACTGGCTTGCTGCAAGCCACTGGCATAGCAGTCTCACGTTTTAACGATGCGCCAGGTCTGGCCGTGATGCGAAGCGTGGCGATGCTGGCCAATGAAGCCGCGGATGCCGTGAATCAACAAGTATGTGATGCCAAAGGTGCCGACGCAGCCATGCGTCTGGGCGTCAATTACCCCTGTGGCCCGCTGGCTTGGGCCGATGCGGTTGGCCTGCCAACTATCCTTCTGGTGCTGATGAATCTGGGACAAACCTACGGCGAAGACCGCTACCGCGTTTCACCGTTGATTCAGCACCACGTTTTTGCGAAGAAGAATTTTCATGACTAATCAGCATTTAGATCCCCTGGTGTTGGCTGAAAAAGTCGGTGCTGCCATGTGGTCGCGCGACCGCGCAACACAAGCCTTGGGCATGCAGCTCATGGACATCAAGCCAGGCTACGCCTTGGTGTCCATGCCCGTCAGCGTCGACATGCTCAATGGTCACCACACCTGCCATGGCGGGTACATCTTTACGTTAGCTGACACGGCCTTTGCTTATGCGTGCAACAGTCATAACCAGAACACGGTGGGAGCAGCTTGTCATATCGACTATTTGGCACCCGTGCATGACAGTGACATCTTGGAAGCGGAGGGTGTCGAGCGCTCATTGGCTGGTCGCACCGGCGTGTATGACGTCACAGTACGCGTGCGTGGCGGCAAGACCATCGCCCTGTTTCGGGGCAAGAGCTACCGCATTAGCGGTGAAGTGATCGCGGGCCTGCAACAGGTCTAGCGTAGCAATTAATCAAATTACAAACAGGAGACTCCATGACTGTCAAAGCCCCTCTGCCTGGCGATCTTGAACATATTGAAACAGCCAGTCGTGATGAAATTTCAGCACTTCAGCTGGACCGTCTGAAGTGGTCAGTTCGCCATACCTACGACAACGTTGAGCCCTACCGCAAGAAGTGTTTGCTAAAGGGTATCCACCCGGATGACCTGAAGAGCTTGAGTGACCTTGATAAATTTCCGTTCATGACCAAGATCGACCTGCGTGACCATTACCCATTCGGTCTGTTCGCTGTGCCTCGCACCCAGTTGGCGCGCTTGCATGCATCGAGCGGCACAACTGGAAAGTCTGTCGTCGTTGGCTATACCAAGAACGACATCAATAACTGGGCGGATGTTCTGGCTCGTTCGCTGCGCGCCGCCGGTGTGCGTGCGGGTGATATGGTTCACAACGCTTACGGCTACGGCATGTTTACCGGTGGGCTCGGTGCCCATTTTGGTATTGAGCGTGCGGGCTGTTGTGCCGTGCCGATGTCTGGTGGTCAAACAGAAAAACAAGTTCAGCAGATCATGGACTTCAAGCCGGAGGCGATCATGGTCACACCCTCTTATTCTCTGGTCATTGCCGAAGAGTTCGAGCGTCAGGGTATCAATCCTGAAGACATCTCTCTGAAGGTGGGTATTTTTGGCGCCGAACCTTGGGGGGAAGGCATGCGCCACGAGATTGAACGCAAGCTTGGCATCGATGCCATAGACATCTACGGTCTGACTGAAGTTATGGGTCCCGGCGTCGCCTGTGAATGCATTGAGAGCAAGGATGGCCCAGTGATCTGGGAAGACCACTTCTACCCTGAAATCATCGACCCTGAAACCGGGGAAATTCTGCCTGATGGCGAAGAGGGTGAACTGGTCTTCACCTCGCTGACCAAGGAAGCATTTCCCGTCATCCGCTATCGCACCCGCGACCTGACCCGCCTGCTGAAGCCGACCTCACGCTCGTTCCGGCGCATTGGCAAGATCACGGGGCGCTCTGATGACATGCTGATTGTGCGCGGTGTAAATGTCTTTCCAAGCGTCATTGAAGAGCAAATCTTGCGCGACAAACGTTTGGCGGGTAACTACCAAATTTTGCTCGATCGTGATGGCCATATGGACAATGTTGAAGTGCGTTGTGAGCTGCAGCGTGAATTTTCCGGCAAGTTGGGCGCCGCAGAAATCCAGTCAATCAGCAAGGAACTTCAGCACCACATCAAGACGATCGCCGGTATTTCGACGCGGGTTACGGTGCTTGATTTTGAAGGTATTCCGCGAACCTTGACTGGCAAGGCCCGTCGGGTGATTGATCAGCGACCTAAACAGGATTGAGAAAATCGACATGACTGAAGCTTTTATTTGTGATGCGATACGCACACCCATTGGTCGCTACGGTGGAGCACTGGCTGGCGTACGGGCTGATGACTTGGGTGCGATTCCACTCAAGGCCTTGATGGAGCGAAACCCCCAGGTGGATTGGACCCGGGTGGACGACATCATCTACGGTTGCGCCAATCAAGCCGGTGAAGACAACCGCAATGTGGCGCGCATGTCCAGCTTGCTGGCAGGTCTACCCACAGAGGTGCCTGGCACCACGATCAACCGCTTGTGTGGCTCGGGCATGGATGCCGTCGGTCTGGCAGCCCGCTCGATCAAAGCGGGTGACACCGAGTTGATGATTGCCGGTGGTGTCGAAAGCATGTCACGCGCGCCTTTTGTGATGGGCAAGGCGGAATCTGCCTACTCACGCAATGCAGCGATTTATGACACCACCATTGGCTGGCGTTTTACCAACCCGCTGATGAAAAAACTGTACGACACGCATTCAATGCCCCAAACGGCGGACAACGTGGCGGCTGATTTCAACATCTCGCGTGCCGACCAGGATGCCTTCGCCGTGCGCTCGCAACAGCGCTGGGCGGCTGCCCATGCCGCCGGGCGTTTTGTGCCCGAAATTGTGCCCGTGGTTATTCCTCGCAAGAAGGGTGAGCCTGTGGTGGTTGACACCGACGAGCATCCCCGCCCTGAAACGACGCTGGAGATGCTGGCCAAGTTAAAGGGTGTGAATGGACCGGAGCTTTCTGTGACGGCTGGTAATGCCTCGGGTGTAAATGACGGTGCCTGTGCATTGCTGATCGCGTCTGAGTCTGCCACTCGCCAGCACGGGCTCACACCGCGCGCTCGTGTTGTAGCCATGGCAACGGCAGGTGTAGCGCCGCGCATCATGGGCTTTGGCCCGGCGCCAGCGGTACGCAAGGTATTGGCAAAGGCAGGGTTGACGCTGGCTCAGATGGATGTCATTGAACTCAATGAAGCTTTTGCAGCACAAGGCCTCGCTGTTCTGCGCGATCTCGGGCTAGCTGACGACGAAGAGCGGGTGAACGTCAATGGCGGTGCGATTGCCATGGGTCACCCGCTTGGTATGAGCGGGGCCCGGCTGGTGACCACCGCCAGCTACGAACTGGCGCGGCGTGGTGGGCGTTATGCGCTGTGCACCATGTGCATCGGTGTTGGGCAAGGTATTGCGCTGATTATTGAACGCATTTAATTTTTACAACGAGGAGACAAAACCATGAAATTCAAACTGAAAACGATCGCTCTCGGTGCCGCATTGGTGTTGGGAGCCTTGAGTGCTTATGCGGCTGATCCGATCAAGATTGGCTCCGTACTCTCGGTGACGGGTCCAGCCGCTTTCCTGGGTGACCCCGAGCTGAAAACACTGCAACTGTATGTTGAAGAGTTGAACAAAAAAGGCGGCGTGTTGGGGCGTCAATTGCAATTGGTTCATTACGACGATGGCAGCGATGCCAACAAAGCCAACGGATTTGCGAAGCGCCTGATCGATGATGACAAAGTCGATATTTTGGTGGGTGGCACCACCACCGGCTCAACCATGTCGATGGTGCCCTTGGCAGAAAAAGCCAGCATCCCCTTCATCTCTCTGGCAGGTGCAGTCGTGATCATTGAGCCGGTTAAAAAATGGGTTTTCAAGACGCCGCATACCGACCGCATGGCGGCTGAAAAAGTATTTGAAGACATGAAGAAGCGTGGTTTGACCAAGGTGGCCTTGCTGTCTGAGACCAGTGGTTTCGGTCAGTCCGGAAAAAAGGAAACCGAAGGCGTTGCAGCTAAGTACGGCATCACCCTGGTGGCCAATGAAACCTACGGCCCCAAAGACACTGACACCAGCCCGCAGCTGACCAAAATAAAAAATACGGCAGGCGTGCAAGCGGTATTTGTGTTTGGTTTGGGTCAAGGTCCGGCCATCGTTGCCAAGAACTACAAACAGCTCGGTATCACCTTGCCTATGTACCAGTCACATGGTGTGGCCTCGGATGACTTCCTGAAGCTGGCTGGCCCAGCTGCTGACGGCATTCGCTTGCCTTCGCCCGCTCAATTGATCCCTGCCAAGCTGGCTGCCAACGATCCGCAAAAACCAGTGGTAACCGCATATGAACTTGCCTACAAAACGCGTTACAAGCAAGATGTATCTACTTTTGGTGGCTATGCCTACGATGGCTTGATGATTGCTGTCGACGCGATCAAACGCGCGGGAGGAGCGGACAAAGCCAAAGTGCGCGATGCTCTCGAAGCCACCAAAGGCTACGTGGGGTCAAGCGGTAATGTGAATATGTCGGCAACCGACCACATGGGCCTGGATCTGTCCTCTTTCCGCATGTTGGAAATTAAGGGTGGCGACTGGACGATTTCGCATTAATCACGCGTCTGAAATAAACCGTCGTATGTACGAAACCCTTGAAATTGAACGCTGTGGCCGGGTCGCCACCATCTGGATGAATCGTCCTGAGGTGTTTAACGCCTTCAACGAGCAACTGATTGGTGATCTGAGCGAAGCCTGCTCAGCGCTGGACGCGGAGCAGGACGTGCGTGTGGTTGTCCTTGCAGGGCGGGGTCGCCATTTTTCTGCTGGTGCTGATCTCAACTGGATGAAGCGTGCAGCCGTTTATGACCAGACTGAAAACCTGGAAGATGCGCGCCGTTTTGCCCGCATGTTGCAAAAACTCTCCGGCATGTCCAAGCCCACCATTGCACGCATTCAGGGTGCGGCGCTGGGCGGAGGCACAGGCTTGGTTGCGGCCTGTGATATGGCGGTGGCGTCTGCTGATGCGGTGTTTTCCACGTCTGAAGTGAAGTTCGGAATCATCCCGGCGGTGATCAGTCCCTATGTGCTGCGTGCCATCGGGCAGCGTCATGCACTGCGCTATTTCCTGAGCGCCGAACGCATTTTGGCTGACCGGGCGCTTGCCATTGGCCTGGTGAGTGAAGTGACTGCGATCGAGGCACTGGATTCTGGCGTGGCCACCTTGGTCGAGGCTTTGATTGCCGGCGCACCGCAAGCCCAGACCGCTGCGAAAAATCTGATTGCTGTGGTCAGTAATCGACCCATCGATGCGAGTGTTGCGGAGGAAACAGCACAACGAATCGCCCACCAGAGGGCCACCGATGAAGCCAAAGATGGCGTCGTTGCGTTTCTTGAAAAACGCGTACCCGCCTGGCTTCTTTAATGACATTTGAATTCACTACAAAGGAGATGAGTCGCTATGTATACGCAGTCTTTTAACGTGCAGGATACGCCCGGCCTGAAGTCGGTGCCGCAAACACCTTCTGCAGAAAACCCGCAGTGGCAGGCCCGTTTTGATGCCAAGGTTGACGCTGACGGCAAGATTGAGCCGCAGGACTGGATGCCTGATGCCTACCGCAAAACACTGGTGCGCCAGATCAGCCAGCACGCTCACAGCGAAATCGTGGGGATGCTGCCTGAAGGCAACTGGATTAGCCGCGCGCCCAGCCTCAAGCGCAAGTGCATTCTGATTGCCAAGGTGCAAGACGAAGGCGGCCACGGCCTCTACCTTTACAGCGCCGCAGAAACCTTGGGCACCAGCCGTGACCAGATGCTCGAAGGTCTGCACAGTGGCAAAGCCAAATACAGCTCCATCTTTAACTACCCCACGCTTAATTGGGCCGATGTCGGTGTAATTGGCTGGCTGGTGGACGGTGCTGCCATCAGCAACCAGATTCCGCTGTGCCGTTGCAGCTACGGCCCTTATGCCCGAGCCATGATCCGCGTGTGCAAGGAAGAGTCGTTTCACCAACGCCAAGGCTACGAAGCCCTACTGGTGATGATGCAAGGTACTGCCGAGCAAAAAGCCATGGTGCAAGACGCTGTGAACCGTTTCTGGTGGAAGTGCCTGGCCATGTTTGGACCGCCTGATGCCGACAGCCCGCACAGCGCCCAAGCCATGCGCTGGGGCATCAAGCGCATCTCCAACGACGACCTGCGCCAAAAGTTTATTGACGCCACCGTGCCACAAGCTCGGGTATTGGGTGTGACCCTGCCTGACCCGGACCTGAAATGGAACGAAGAGCGCCAGCACCACGACTACGGGCAAATTGACTGGACTGAATTCTGGTCTACCGTTAATGGCAAGGGTCCCTGCAACAAAGAGCGGTTGGCGACTCGCGTCAAGGCTCACAACGATGGCCAATGGGTGCGCGATGCCGCACTGGCCTATTCCCATAAACAAAAGACACAAACAACGAAGGAAGCAGCATGAGCACCACCGCATTGAAAGAATGGCCCCTCTGGGAAGTATTTGTTCGCAGCAAGCAAGGCCTGGAACATAAGCATTGCGGCAGTTTGCACGCTGCTGATGCCCAGCAAGCCCTGCAAATGGCACGCGACGTGTACACCCGCCGCCAGGAAGGCGTGAGCATTTGGGTGCTGCCTTCAGCCAGCATCACCGCCAGTGCGCCGGAAGATAAGGAATCGATGTTTGAGCCCGCAGCGGACAAGATTTATCGTCACCCCACTTTCTACGAAATCCCTGACGAAGTGGGGCACATGTAATGGCAGCGCATACCGACTACCTGCTGCATCTGGCCGACAACGCCCTGATCCTTGGGCAGCGCAACGCCGAATGGTGTGGCCACGGCCCGATTCTGGAAGAAGACTTGGCCCTGGCCAACAACAGTCTGGATTTGATTGGTCAGGCGCGCCTGCTGTATCAGCACGTTGCTGCCCTGCGCAAAGATGGCCGCACGACGGAAGACCACTTGGCCTATTTCCGTGACGTGCCGGATTTTCGCAACTACACCTTGCTGGAGTTACCTCACAGCACGGCGCTGGCGCCTACCTCTGCGGGCAACCGCGACTATGCTGTGACGATGGCGCGCAATTTCCTTTTTAGCGCCTTGATGGTGCTGGTATGGGAGTCGCTCAGAACATCGAAGGATGCGCAACTGGCCGCCATTGCCGCCAAGTCGCTCAAAGAAACGCAATACCACCTGCGCCATGCGCGTGACTGGTTGCTGCGTTTGGGTGACGGAACGACCGACTCGCATGCGCGCATGCAGGCGGCCATGGATCATTTGATGCCCTACACCCAGGAGTTCTGGACGTCGAGTCAGATGGAAACTTCAGCCGTTGAGGATGGTGTGGGTGTTGATACCAATACCCTGCGGGCGGCTTGGGGCGAAGTCGTTAACGATACGCTGGCTCAAGCCACACTGAAGCGTTCTACGACAGATGGCTATGTGTCGACCGGCAAGCTGTGTGCTCACTCCGAGCACCTCGGGTTTGTGTTGGCCGAGATGCAAAGTCTGGCCCGCGCCCATCCAGAAGCTGTTTGGTAACTCCGATGCAAGCAGCATTCTTGCCGGACGGCCCGATTGCACAAAAGCTGCCGTCTGACCCGCACCATGCGGTGTGGACTCTGCTGGAGTCGGTGGCCGACCCTGAAATTCCGGTGGTGTCGCTGCGCGAAATGGGCATCTTGCGGGCGGTGCGGGAATGCGCTGACGGACTGGAGGTGGTCATCACCCCCACCTACAGCGGCTGCCCTGCCATGAGTCAGATGGAAGATGACGTGATTGCGGCACTGGCGCAAGCCGGTGTCCCGGCACGGGTCGTCACCCTTCTGGCCCCCGCTTGGTCAACCGACTGGATGACGCCCGAAGCCAGAGTCAAGCTGCGGGCCTATGGGATTGCACCGCCACAGGCCAGCGCTTGCGCTAGCCAAGGGGTTAATGTGGTGCAGTTTGCTACAAAAAAAGTAGCTTCTTACGAACAGCCAGCGGTGGCTTGCCCCCAATGTGGCTCAGAAAACACCACCGAAACCTCGCACTTTGGTTCTACCGCTTGCAAGGCGCTTTACCGCTGCCTTAATTGCATGGAACCGTTTGATTACTTCAAGCCTTATTGAGCGCTCAGGCGTCCTCACCATGTCTAACTCCCCCCGTTTTCACAACCTTCAAGTTTCACGCATCAGTGCTGAAGCGGCCGGATCAGTCGCCATTGCTCTCTACATTCCAGAGCACCTGCGTGGCACCTTTGAGTTCCAGCCAGGCCAGTACCTGACGCTGCGCGCAACGATCAATGGCGTTGATGTGCGCCGTAGCTATTCGATTTGCAGCACACCCAGTCATCTCGCGAAGCACCATGAGTTGGTGGTCGGCATCCGCCCCATGGAAAACGGTGTGTTTTCCAACTGGGCTGCCAAAGAACTCAAGGAAGGCGACACGCTCCTGGTCATGAAGCCCGATGGCCGCTTTGTCTCCAAGCGTGCGCGAGCGCTGCACCGCGTCGGTTTTGCCGCCGGCTCGGGCATCACGCCCATTTTGTCGATCATGACCAGCACGCTGGAGGCGCAAGCGGACTCCAAGTTCACCCTGATCTATGGCAACCGCAGCATGGCCAACGTGATGTTCAGTGAAGCACTGCAGGACTTGAAAGACCGTAACCGTGATCGTCTTACCCTGATTCACATTCTGTCGCGCCAGGCGCAAGAGTCTGATCTGCTGCAAGGCCGTATCGATGGCGATAAAGTGCATGCCATCATTGACGCATTGCTACCCGTCGATAGCATGGATGAAGTGTTTATCTGCGGTCCTGAGGTCATGATCGAAGCAACTCAGGCAGCGCTTATTGCCGCAGGCGTTCCTGCAGACCGCGTGCATAGTGAACGCTTTACATCGCCAACTCTTGAAGAGCTCTCACCTGCTGATCGACAGGCTGCTGTGGCGGGTCACAAATTGTCAGCTTCGGGCAAAGTGGCTTTGACCATTGTGCTCGACGGCAAGCCTCACGAACTGCAAATGAGTCCAGAGCAACGTGTGCTTGACGTGGCGCTGGCCTCCGGTCTGGATCTGCCTTGGTCATGCAAGGGCGGCGTCTGCTGCACCTGCCGCGTCAAGGTCATTGAAGGGAGTGTGCAAATGGACAAGAACTTCGGTCTGGAACCCTGGGAAACGGAGAAGGGCTTTGTACTTTCTTGCCAGGCTCGTCCGACCAGCGAACGCCTGGTAGTGAGTTACGACGAACGCTAAATTGATCTCCCGCGCAGAGAGAACTTTGCCATTAAAGCGGGCCGCTCCGCGCAAGACTTGTCACCATCCTGGTGTCTTGGCATTGCGGCGCGGCCCGCTGACTTGGAACGGTTGATATAGTCATCTAAGTTACTTTCGAGATCAATACAACATGTTCAGCACGCATTACCTGACCGCCCTCCTGGAGCCTCAATCTGTTGCGGTTATCGGGGCCTCGGAAAACCCGAACTCCACGGGGGGTGTCATTTTTAGGAATGTTTTGGCCAGTGGATTCAAGGGCGTATTGTGGGCAATCAATCCAAAATACAGCGAAGTTCTTGGTCAACCCTGCCTTGCGTCAATCGAAAAAATGGGCGGCACTGTTGATCTGGCCATCATTACAACGGCGCCTCGAACTATCCCGAAGATCGTTGAGCAATGCGGTCGCGCAGGGATACGTTATGCCATCCTCGTGACAAATCTGGCCAGTGTCGGAGCCACCTGTGCCACCCTGGAACGCCGCGTACAGGATGCCGCAAGGACTTTTGGGGTCCGCCTCCTGGGCTCAAATTCTCTGGGCATCATTCGTCCACAGATCAAGCTCAATGCCACCTTCACCGCGATAGATGCCACTGTGGGTGAGTTGGCCCTTGTTGCTCAGTCCGGCGCCATGTGTGCATCCGTGCTGGACTGGGCAACGATGAACAAGATTGGCGTCTCATCGGTCGTCGCGCTGGGCACAGCAATGGATGTCGATTTTGGGGAAATTCTTGATTACCTGGTATTCGATGAGCGAACCCGCTACATCCTGATGCACGTCGAGCGTATTCGCAACCCCCGTCACTTCATGAGTGCCTTGCGCTCTGCCGCTCGTATCAAGCCCATCATTCTGTTCAAGTCGGGCAGTAGCGTCGCGGTGGACCGGGAAGATGAATCCGATCGGACGCAGGCAGCCTTCAGCAGCAGCGTTTTTGATGCCGCAATCCGACGCGCCGGCGTGGTTCAGGTGCAAAGCATTAGCCAGCTTTTCTTTGCTGCCAAGGCGCTGGCCTCAGGATTTCATCCTCGCGGCAATCAACTAGCGATCATCAGCAATGGCACAGGGCCGGGTGACATGGCAGCTGACTTCGCCAGTGAGTTGGGTATTCCGCTAGCCAAGCTGAATGCTGAGACTGTCACAACCATGAAGGCATTCCTGCCGAATGATTGGGCGGGTCATATTCCAATTGATCTAGGAGGCGATGCGAACCCTGAGCGCTACCTGGCAACAATTCGTGCGCTGGCGGGAGACCCGAATGTTCATGCGACCCTGGTCGTCCTATCGCCTTTGGCTCTGGCACAACCGCAAGAAGTTGCCCATGGGATTGTCGAGATCAGCAAAATCCAGAAGATCACAATTTGTTGCTGCTTCATGGGTGGCGGGCAGATCGCCCAAGCACGCAAGATATTGGAAGACGCAGGAATCCCGGTTTTTCGGACCCCAGACACTGTCATTCAGCTGTTTCACAACATTTCCAAATATTATCTGCATCAGAAGCTACTACAGCAGACGCCGAGTTCGACAAAGTCCACGGAAAGCACCGGCAGCAACAACGCGAAGTCATTGGTTGACGCCCTGCTCAGCGAGCGCAGGCAAGTCCTATCGACGATTGAGGCTAGGGCATTGCTGCGCACCTTTGGTATCCCCGTGCCACAGACTATGCTGGCGCACAACGCCACCGAGGCCATGTTCCTGGCCGAACAGATTGGTTTTCCGATATCAATGAAGATTGATGCGCCGAGCCTTGAGTACAAGCATGAAGAGGGAGGGAGTCGACTTAATATCACCACCGCTGACTCGGTGCGTATCGCTTTCAACGACATTGTCGACACGGTATGCAAGATTCACCCGAATACGAGCGTAAATGGCGTCACCATTGAACCGCATATAACCCGTCCTCATGCTAGGGAATTGAGGATCGGCATTGTCCGTGACGCGACTTTTGGACCCGTGATCACCTTCGGTGCCGGAGGGCACAATGTCGATTTTTTCCGCGACCGCGCGGTTTCTCTTCCACCACTGGACAACTTTCTTGCGCGTGACTTGATCGACCTGACGCTGGTTTCCAAAAGTCTGGGTCAGTTTCGCCACTTTCCGCCGGCCGATCGTGAAGCGCTGGAGAAGGCCTTGGTCGGTATTTCAAACATGGTTTGCGAGCTGCCCTGCATCAAGGAGCTTGAAATCAACCCGTTTACTGTTGATGAAAACGGGGGGGTGGCGTCAGACGTGCGCATTGTGATGGACCTCAACGTAGGAAGCGGTGTTAATCGATACGCCCACATGGCTATCCATCCTTACCCGGCCCATCTCTGCCAAAAATGGCAAACTTCTGACGGCACCGTCATCACGGTTCGCCCAGCGCGACCCGAGGATGCGATCCTTGAACAGGAATTTGTGGCATCCATGTCTGACGAGTCCCGACGTTTCCGTTTCATGGAGTCGTCTCAGGAAATTTCACCGAGTTTGATTGTTCGCTTCAATCAGGTTGACTATGATCGAGAAATGGCACTGCTTGCCACGATCAGTGATCAAGGTAAAGAACGGCAGATTGGCAGCGTCCGCTATAGCCAGGCACCGGATGGCGGATCAGTGGAGTTTGCGCTGGCAATCGATGATGCTTGGCAAAAGATTGGCCTGGGACGTCGTTTGATGGATGCCATCATCGATTGCGCGCGCGCAAAGTCCTATCGTTTTATCATCGGAGATGTCCTTTCGGACAACGAAAAGATGCTGCGACTGATGACCGGCTTGGGGTTTTCCATTCTCCCGCATCCCGATGGTTATTCCATGAAGCGTGTACTTAAGCCGCTGGATAACTGAAGCTCCAAATAAATAATTGTCTGATATGACCAAAGGGGGCAAGGCATCCATAGGATGGTCTTCCGTCCTGCTGATCATGGGAATCCCGAAAATTACTCGTAATGTTACGAGTGTTTCCCATGCGTTCATGGTGATTATTTTGTAGGAGATTTTGACATTCTGCTGGTTGTTGAACGACAACTCCAACTCGCATTGCCGTCATTCATGTACTGACTGTGACAGACGGGCACGTTGGAGTCAATGGCCACTGTCCGGTTTACGGCAGCTCTAATGTCCAGCTTTGGCAAGTACAGACTCTATGAGCCCAATCGTTGTAGAAAATGCTGTAATGTTGTTTACGACTTTAACTCGACATGTTGTCAATTTGCCACGCCGCTAAGCCGCATGGATGCTAGGGCCGTGTTTACGACTTTAATTGCTCAGAATAACTGTTGGTATTATTAAAGTCTGTAAAAGTTCCGAGCTGTTGTCGACGACCGACCTGGGGCCAATCTGTGAAATCGAATAACGCCACGAACAGCGTCGAAA
>JGI24143J45723_1000358_pt1 | contig 23923 bp, 17 predicted proteins | sample BarGraIncu00432A_FD_45723 | JGI IMG/M metagenome (IMG submission 45723) | reverse complement strand
GTTATTATGTCCATACTATTCAAACTTGTCTCTGTAAGAGGTAGAAGATTTGATACAATAGATGGAAACTTAGTTGCCCCCGCTGACTGAATCTTTGTGAGCATAGCAGTTAATACCGTTCTTTGCCTTTCTGTTCTCTTAAAATCATCTCCTGTTGTATAACGAATTCGTGTATATGCAACAGCCTGCATGCCATTTAAAGTCTGTGACCCCGAATGTGTAATTCTAGTTACAGATTTATTCTCAATTTTAGCTGTTTCAGCCATGTAGCCATTTATTAAATCCACTTCATCGCTAGCAACATCTATTGTTACTCCACCAATACTATTTATTATTTTTTCAAGGTTAAAAAAATCAACGGTTACATAATCTCTAATGTTTAAATTAAAATTTTCATTAAGAGTTCTTATAGCAAGTGGTGCCTTACCAAAAGCGTACGCATGATTAATCTTTGTTTGACCATGGCCTTTTATTGTCACATAAGTATCTCTCATAATAGAAGACATTTTTATTTTCTTGTTTTTTGTATCTATAGAAAGTATCATTATAGAATCTGAACGACTAGGTTCCTCAGTGTTCCGTGCATCAACGCCAAAGAAAGCAATATTTGTTATATCACTAGCAACCTCCGAAGCTGGAGTCGTATCGGTTTTAATACCTAAATCCGCATCTGAAGTTGGTATTTTAACAGTATTGACTTTACCTACTTGATAAAATGTGAAAGCAAAAGCTCCTCCAAAAATCAGTAATGCAGCAACAAATAAACTTATAACAATCCTTTTGAATGGTTTCTTTTTATTTCTATTTTTAGCCATATTTTCCCCTTTCCATCTTGAATAGCTTAAAGAGATATAATATATTTAGGGTGATATCAAAATCCATCACTTGATTTTTTTACTATTTTCCTACTATATTGTATCTCAACCGTATCCTATCTGTATCCCCAACCTATTTTATCATCTTTTCGTGCCTTATGCACTATTTACTTATATAATATATTTTATAGTCTATTTACATCATAATACGTCGTCAATTAGTAACTATCCCTACAATTTTTACTGTTTGACCATTAATTATAGATGATGTTCTAATCATTATCTTATGGTCTCCCTTTAAATCGTCTGATACTAAACTAGAATTACTAAATTCCGAGGTTGACTTCGTATCTATCTCACGTGTAAACTTACCATCAACATAAACCTTGAATTTTCCACCATTTTTTTGATTTAAGAAATTTATAATATAAACTCCATTAGTTGTATTAAATGTTAATTCGTCTGAAATTTCACTAGAAGTTAAATCACCATCTAAAATAAATCCAGTATTTAAGTCCGGAGAATTATCTAAAACAAAGTTAGCTAATTTATTAGTATCATCATATAACACGTTGTACTTAATATTTGTTTTTTTATTAGCTGTTACATTAGAACCTATTACCTTTCCAATAGTCTGTGCATACAAACTGTATCCTTTGTCATTAGGAAGTTCTGTTTTTTCTGCTAACTCGTTATATGTATTTCCCGAATTATCAAATGCTAGCAGCGTATCAGCCTGTTGGAGGTTATAGTTCTTTGATAACGCTGTTATAATATCTGAATAACTGTTGTGCTCTCTAAATGAGCTTTCTATAATTGGTATTATCTCTATATTAGGATTCGTTTTCTTAAGGTTAATTATGATACTCTCATAATAAGTTCCAAATTGCTTTGGCGTAGTGCTCCACTGATCATTTTGTCCAAAACACAAAAATGCTACATCATATTTTTTAGTAAGTTTATTTTTGTTAAGTTCAACCCATGCACGTACACCTGTTGTACTATCCCCTGTAATTAAATCAGTTGCCATAGTGGATTTATATTTTGACTTAATGTCTTTTATTAATAAATTAGACCACTTTTTATCATTATCAGATGAACCGGTACTCTGACTCATACTATCTCCTATTATCAAAGCATTTACATCCCTATTCTCAGAGAGATTCCCATAAAAATTCAAATTTGATACTTTAGCATCAATAGTAGCGCTTTCTTCTCTACGCTCTTGTGATATAGCGGCAAGTGCTTTTTCATTTTTATTTGCGCGTTTAACGCCAAATCCAATTGCAAAAATTCCTACTACTATTAACAATATTGTTAATACTGATAAAACCTTTTTCATGTCAAGTCACCCCTACTTTAAATATAAAATACCTGCTACTTATTATACTATTTTATTTACTATTTTGCTATAATTTTCCGAAAAACACATAGTATTTCCTTATAAATATAGATAAAACAAAATAATAGTGAATAGATGGTTATCTTATACCATCTATTCACTATTATTAATACGCTATTCAAACACCGGAATATCGAAATATATTAGGCTATTTGGACAAAGCTCTGTTAATCTTTTTATATTATATATTTGATTGTATGCCCACCTTACATCTACAGCATACTGATGAGTTCCTGGCTTTGCTGGATTCCATCTCATTTTATACAAAGTATTTTGATTTGTACTACTGTTATTTATATACCCGCTTGATATAAAATAAGCCCCACCATTTATAGCTTGGTCTACACTAAACCAACCTTTCTTATAAGCATATTCTGAACCCAACTGATTTGCAAAATCATCATCAGTCGCACCAATTCCAAAGAAGTTATAGACTACTCTTGGAGTAACAGCTATCCCATCAACAGAATCTACTCTTATTCCAGTTGCTAAAGCTGAAGTTCCATTTCCTGTTTCCAATATAGCATGTGATATTAAATAAATTGGATTAATATTATTAATTTTTGCATAATACAAGAATGTCTGCCCCAAATTATTTAATATTCCTTTACCCCTTAAAACATTATCTAAGTCTAAAACTGAAGCGCCGTCATTATAACTTAATTTTAAAAATTCATATTTTCTATATTCATCATTAATCATGTTTGATGGATCAACATATTGTTTTATCATAGTAATATTAGCCGGATCCCATGTCCAAGTTGTTGTATTCTGATAAGCTGCACCAACCGAACGTTGAATATTAAGCATACTATCTAAAGAGTAATTGTAATTTTGGTATTCAACGATGCCATATATTTTAATATCAATGTTTTGATTGCTTATTTTTCCGTTGTCTCCTAGCATTTCTACTCTTATAGAATGATTTCCGGGTGTAGTTTTTGAAATATCTAGATTAAAATTCAGACCTGAATTATCTCCGTCTGTATAATCCGGAAATGCCGCATTAACATCCCCCCTGAGACTTCCATATGCTGCTTCACCTTTAAAAACATTATCTAAATATACATTTACACGACTTACTCCCAACGCACTTAAAGCCCATCCACCTATATTTATGTTACTTTTAATAATAGCATTATTAGAAGGTGTTTCTATAGATAATCTTTCTGGTAATACGTTTAAAACTAAATTTGTATTTATCGTTGAGCTTGTACCATCTTTACCAATAGCAATAACTTTAAGTGTAGCATTTCCCATTCCTATAGGCATCAATTTTAACACATTAAATGAAAAATTAAATCCACTTCTGCTTCCATTTAAATATCCTGGAAATGCAGCATTTACATCGTTTCTTTGACTGCCATCAGAAGAAGTCCCTATAAAATTACCATTTAGGTAATATTGTATTTCTTTAATGTCTGAGTCATTTAATGCCCACCCTCCAACATTAATATCTTTATGAGTAACTGTAAAATTATTTATTGGAGTTTCCAAATAAATTCTAGGTTCTTTTTTATTGATAATAATAGATTTATCAATTTGAACCTTACTTCCATCTTTACCAATTGATACAACTGAAAGTTTATGTGTACCCGGAGAAATAGTCTGTATAGCTACATCACTATTATACCCACTTTTATCTCCATTAGGGTAACCTGGATATGCAGCATTTACATCGCCTCTACTGCCACCATAACTTGCATTGGTAATGAATTTATTATCAATATAAATTGCTACTGCCGCTATCCCAGACGGATTTAAACTCCACCCTCTAACATTAACACCATATCCAACTATTGTTTGATTAGTTGTCGGTGAATCTATAAATGCAACGGGGGTTTTTTTGCTAATTGTGATGCTTATATTATCTCTCTGAGTAGTACCATCATTACCATAACTTAAAATTGATATAGTATGTGATCCTGCAATTACATTGTTCGTATCGACGCTATAGTTAAACCCACTTTTATTTCCATTAGTATAACCTGGGAATGCTGCATTTACATCACTTCTGTCTAATCCAGAAATTGCATTAGCAACATATACATTGTCTATGTATATTTGTATTTCTTTTATACCAGTAGCATTCAATGACCACCCTTTAATATCAAAACTTGTACCACTAATAGTTTGAGATGCACTAGGTGTATCAATACATATTCTCGCTGGTAAAAGTGTAGTAGCCATTACTGTATTAATTTTATTTGCATACAATGCAAATAAAATCATAGCAATATACAATAACGATCTTCGGATATTTTGCTTTCTCAATTTACATTACACCTCCTCTTCATAAAATAATTCATACCAAAATTTTATTGTTAATACATTTTTAATTTATCTGTGTTAATTTATCTTCAATTAAATCCCATTCGAATGCTTTCCCAGTGTCAACTTGAACATAATACCATCCTAGCGTACTTATGTGATCAGTCATATCATCATATACTCGTAGAACATAGTAATCCTTACTATCTCTCTTTTGTGTATGGTCATATGCCACCTTAACTTTCTGTTTTTTATTTATTACAATTTTACTAACTATTTCAATTGCTTTTTCCTTTGTGATTTCACCATTCTCAGTATTTTTGTTTAATGCCTCGTTATTATTAGCCTCTTTTTCAACTTCTGCTTCGGCAATTTTTTTTTGTTCTTCTGTTTTTTTTTGATTTACCAAGGCTTTCTCTTCTGCTAAGGCTTTCTCTTCTGCTAAGGCTTTCTCTTCTGCTGAGGCTTTTTCTTCTGATGAGAATTTATCTTCTGCTAACTCTTCCTGCACAGCTTCTTTATCCAATTCTTCTTGTTTTTGCTTTGTAGTCTCTTGATTTCTTTCCTTTTTTTGAGCAATTACCATCTGATCTTTTTTATCACTTTGACGTTGATTATAAATTAATATAATAGCTGTAACAACCATAGCAATAATTATAAATATGCTAATAAATTTTATTTTTTTCGTTTTGAAAAATTCTCGTTTCCCTTCCAAAAATTACCTCCTTTATTTTATTTTTATTATAATAACCCATACTCTTCGAAATGATTTTATATCTTAGTTCTTGCTATAAAAATAGATGTCGAAAGAATACATTATTTTTACATTTACGCTATCACCCATATTATCGTTTTAAAATTAAACAACTGAAGGTGATTACCGTATTTTTTTTAAAAAAAAGATAATTAAATGTAACTAACAGTCTAAGCATGCATTTAAGCAGCAAAAAAAGTCACTAAAATATACTTAGTGGCTTTCTTTTTAGACTTACGCCAAATTTTTTATTAAAATTCATAATTCAATATAAAAATATCTTTTATACACTACTTGAAATAATTATATACTACTTCAGCCATTTTACTCGCAAATGCATCCTGCTCAGAATTATTCGCAATTTTAGCTGCCTCTTTTATATTAGTTATAAATCCACATTCAAGCAAAACAGAAGGCATATTTGTATTTTGAGTAACATATAAATTATGATCACTAATACCTCTATTAATATAACCTAAATCATCTAAATAATCCACTAATAACTGGGCTAGCTGGGCACTTTTCAATGCCGCTTGAGTTGGAGTTGTATCATAATTTATTCCATTGTAGACTACTATACCATTTTTATCCAAATTGGGTCTGTAACTACTATAATGTGCTGTTATTCCACTAGGTTTCAAACTATCCGTGGCATCATGATGAATACTAAGAAACAAATCTACCTTAGCATTATTTGCAATATCAACTCTTTCTTTCAGACTATCAGCTACATTAGCATAAGCTATATCATTTTCATTCCTTGTCATTATTACATTAAAACCATACTGTAGTAATTTATTTTGCACTTTAAGTGCTAGTTGCATATTTAGTTTTGTTTCATTATAAGTAACCCCATTTAATGTCGATACAGCTCCACCATCACCACCATAGTTATGCCCTGCATCTATGACAATAGTTGCTTGTATCCTAAAGTGTATACTTCCATAGGCAATAGTATTGTCATACCCCTTAGCATATACAGAAATTTCATGGGTTCCAAACCCTGCATCTTCTATGCCTAGTTTGTAAGAAAACCCTGAGTTAATCGAATATGGGTATTGAGGATAAGCCGCCTGAACATCCGCTCTCAATACATTAGTTTGAACACTGCCTTTAAGTTGACCATCTAAATAAATATCAACTTGTTTTACTTTTGCATCATTTAATGCCCATCCACCTATGGATAACTCTTTCCTTTGAGTTAAATTAGCATAATCCAAAAAATCAGTATTTATAGATACAATTGGATTTAATTTTTGCAATTCAAAACTTCTTTCAGAAGATACCTCACTTAAATCGTTCCCGACTGAAGTAACTTTAACTGAGTGCATACCAATCGATAAATCACTTAATGAACTAACAAAGCCATACCCACTTTTTTCACCATTAGGATAGCCACTATATGCTTCGTTCACATCTGGTCTATTTATACCGTAATCAGCATTACCCTTATAAACTCCGTCAATATAAACCTTAACTTCCTTCATACCAGCCTTATTTAAAGCCCATCCCCCTATAACTAATTGTTTCTCCTTTGTAAGATTAGCAATTTCATTAAGATAAATTCTAGATTCTGCGCTAATAATATTTAATTGCTTAGATATAACTTGTGAACTACTATCATTCCCAATAACTTCTATACGCAATGAATGTTGCCCCAGTGAAAATTCATTTGTGTTTAATGCGTAGCTAAAACCAGATTTGCCCCCATCTATATACCCTGGGAATGCTAAATTAACATCATCTCTTACTAATCCGTACTTCGCCCCACCTTTTAATTGATCATCCACATAAACATTAACTGCTCTTACTCCCTCTGCATTTATTGCCCAGCCTTTAATATCAATTGTATTTATCTTTGCTATATTGCTATATGAAGGATAATCGATACAAGCTTCAGGTTTTTTCTTTTCTACCGTTATTTTATTACTTATTACTTTTTTTGTTCCATCTATTCCTACTGCTTCTATCTTTAAATCATAATTTCCCGGTGATGTGTTATTTAGAGGAATTTTATAGTTAAATCCACTAAAATCTCCACTAGGATATCCAGGAAATGCTTCATTTACATCAGCTCTAGTGATCCCATAAGTGGCACTTCCTATAAAGCTATTATTTAAATACATGTTGATTTCTTTTATTTTTGAAATGTTAAGTGCCCACCCAGCTATTGCAATTTCTTTCTCAAATTTTTGGTTGTTCAAAGGTGTGTCAATAAATAAAGTATTATCACCTTTATAAATTTCTACTACCATTTCACTGTTAATACTGCTTTTATCATTTCCTACAGTAACTACATTTAAAACATTTCTACCTACATTTAATTTATTAGCATTAATAGTATAATCAAACCCTGACTCAGAAGCGTTATTATAGTAGGGAAAAGCATTATTTACATCTTCTCTTTTTAATCCATAATTAGCATCTCCACAATAGATGTCATTTAAATAGATTTTCACTTGATTAACTCCTGACGGGTTTAACGCCCACCCCCCAATCTTCAAGTCACTCCCATTGACATACCTACCTCTGTTTGGATATTCAACATAATTTATAGGTTGTTTTTTTAAGCTAATATTACTTTCCTGTATATCACCATTGTTACCTACAGCTTTTATAGTAACAATGGCTGTAAATGTCTTTATAATACTTGTATCCAGCTTATACGAAAATCCTACTTTACTTCCATCTGGATAATTAGGATAAACAGTTGCTACATCTGGTCTACCTACCCCATACTCAGCTTTACTTAAAAATTGATTGTTTAAATATACCTGAACTTCTTTTATACCATTTTCATTAATTGCCCATCCATTTATAATTTCTTCATTACTATTTATCACTTTTTGATTTAGAGGCGAGTCTACACTCATTCCAGGCGATTGCTTTATCTTTTCAATAGTACTGGTTGCTGAAATTCGAGAATTATCTAACCCTATAGCTTCAACTAATATTTTATGTACACCATACCCTAAATTTATGTTTCCAATGTTATAATTAAATCCAGATTTACTGCCATCAATATACCCTGGGAAGGTGCTATTCACATCTAGTCTTTCCACTCCATAAGATGCAGTTCCTATAGGTTTATTATCCAAATATATACTCACTTCTTTTATCCCTTTAGGACTTAGTGCCCACCCTGCAACCTTTACCCCTTTGTCTCCATAGATTTTGGTTGAACTGGGGTAATCTAAATAAATTTTATTTTCTAAACTTTTTTCGGCAACTGATGCTTCAATATTATTAACCGCTACAGAAAGAGGTACCGGGTTCGGTACCTCTGCCAGTGCTCTCACCTTATATACAGGTAAAATTAAAACTACTAAGATACTAATTGCTACAACAATCCTAGTGCTTTTTTTCATTTATGTTGCCACTCCCTTTTGATTAAGTTTATATACAGTTGACTAATTAGATTTTTATTTTTTTAATTCTATTCTCTTACCATTTATCTTCAATATTTTCTGAATCTATTAATTTATTTACATTCTATTGAGTATCACTAGTATTAACAAACTCATCTGGTCTTAAATTATCAAGACCAAATTTATACATAATAGCTTTCACTATTCTACCAGATGCTTCTCCATCACCATAAGGGCTAATAGCACTTTTCATTTTGTTATACATTTCTTTATTATTTAGTAGTTCTTCAGCATTTAATACTATATTGTTGAAATCAGTTCCTATTAACCTGACTGTTCCAGAGGCCAGTGCCTCTGGTCTTTCAGTAACATCTCTTAATACCAACACTGGTTTTCCTAAATGAGGAGCCTCTTCTTGAATTCCACCCGAGTCTGTCATCACCATATAACAATTATTCATTAAATTATGAGCCTCTTTAGTATCCTGTGGTGGTATTAGGTGTACACGTTTAACATCCTTTAAGTACTTTTCTACAACATTTTTAACTACTGGATTTAAATGTACTAAATATACCAGTTCAACATCTTCATTTTTTTCAACTATATACTTCAATGCTTTACATATATTCTCTATTCCTTCGCCCCAATTTTCTCTTCTATGTGCTGTTACCATTATGACTTTCTTATTTATAAAATCAATTTTAGTGAGTTCTTCACATTGAAACACATAGTTACTTTCTATAGTTGTTTTCATTGCATCTATAACAGTGTTTCCCGTAACAAAAATATCATCTTCGCATATAGATTCTTTAAGTAAATTGTTTTTAGCTCCTATAGTTGGTGCAAAATGTAAATCAGAAATTACACTCGTAAGTTTTCTATTAATCTCTTCTGGGTATGGAAAGTATTTATCAAATGTTCTTAATCCTGCCTCTACGTGGCCAACCTTAATTTGTTGATAAAAAGCTGCCAAAGAAGTTGCAAATGTTGTAGTAGTGTCACCATGTACCAATATAATATCCGGCTTATAACCATTAAGGATATCCTCCATGCCTTCCAATATTCTATTCGTTATACCAGTGAGTGTTTGTCTATCCTTCATTATATTCAAATCAAAATCTGGCTTTATATCAAATAAGTTCAAGACCTGATCCAGCATTTGCCTATGCTGCGCCGTTACGCAAACTTTGCATTCTATCCGCTCATATTTTTGTAATTCTTTTACCAATGGGGCCATTTTTATAGCCTCCGGTCTTGTTCCAAAGACACACATTACTTTTACTTTTTCCAAAATATCCCTCTCCTTTAGTTCTATAAATAACCTGCTATTAATCTCTAGCTAATCTTAGGTTGTCCATGTATTTTAAACTTAATAAATAGCAACATTACAACAGTTAATGTTAATTCTCCTATTATAGTTCCTATTACTATTCCGTAATAAGAAATTCTACTTATAAGAACCAAATATAACATTAAAGTTATACCAGCTGAAATAATAAAAGATTTACTATAATAAGCGCCTTTGCCTGTACCAATTAAATATTGAACTCCTATAAAATTATTTAATACACTAATTAATAACCATATAGACATATACTTCAAAATATAAGAATAACTTGCATATTTGCTGCTACATACTAATAAAACTATTGGTCTATGAAAAATAAACATACAACTTGAAATGATTAAAGCCATTAGCATTACATATTTTCCAAATTTTAAAACTTCATTTCTTCCGCATTCGTATGATATTTTAAATTTAGTATTTATGTGAGGGAAAATAGCCTGTGTAATAGGTGTGAATAATCCTATAAATGCTTTCACTAATTTATCTACAGCACCATAATATCCTACTATCTCTTTGGATCCAAATAACCCTAGTATAAAAATACCACTAGTGGTTAATGTTGTAGATAGCATTGATGTTACAAATATATGCCAGCCCTCTTTAAGTTCTTTTAATATAGCATTGATTGGTGGAATAAAAAACTTAATCTTGTATTTTTTAATTGCTAGTATCAAGCTAACTATCCCAACTACCATAGCACTAGATGAATTTAATATGACTAGTTTCATGTAGTCATCTGGATTTCTTACTATAACAAATATTATAATAGTAAAAACACTTTTTACTATTATATTAACATATGTAATGTATTTCATTTGCTCCATTCCTTGGAACAGCCACACAGGAAATAATGCGTTACCAACTACCATAATGAAAGCAAACATATAAACTTGATAATCAATTCGAAATTTACTTATCGAAAAAACCAATATAATCATTACAAAAAAACTAAGAGCACATAAAACTGCTTTTATGGTCATAACCGATGAAAAAATTTCACCAACTTTGTTCTTATCCGATTTATTAAGAGAAATATTTCTTGTTGCCGTTAAATTAAACCCATAATCAGTAAAAATTTGAAAATAAATCATAAAAGCTGCTGCAAAAATTGTTATGCCATACTTTTCTGGACCAAGTACTCTAACTAAATATGGTACAGTAATAAGTGGCAAAATATAATTAAGTCCTTGTAATATAAATAACGATATAAAATTTTGAATTAAAACTTTATATTTTACATCTATTAAGTTTAATATATAATTCATCATAAACGCCCTTTTCTTCTAAAATTTATATATTGCTATGAAAACCGTCTAATTATTTTTTACTCATTTTCATCAATGTACTTAGATATAATAGATTCGAACTGTTTTACTCTTAATTGCCATGTGTTCAAGTTAGCAAAATCAATTCTATTCTTTATTAGTTCCTTATCTCCGCCTTCATTAAGAGCTATTCTTAATTTGTCATTAAATTCCTCTTTAGTTTTATACGTGTAGATAATCTCGCCCAAAGCTATCATTTCATTGTATCTTAATGCAATAGTAGGTTTTCCTAGTGCCATATATTCATAAATCTTTACAGGGTTCACGGATTGTATTAGTTTGTTCATTATAAACGGCATTACAGCAACGTCCAACTGGCTTAATATATTAGGTATACTATAATAAGGTTGGCTACCAGTAAATATTATATTGTGAACGTCTTTTAGCCCTTTACAATCCACGCCCTTTTCAATTGGTCCAATCATATAAAAATCAATATCCTTATTCTTTTCGGCAATATACTTTATTAATTCAAAATCAACCCAATTACTTATTGTACCTATGTACCCTACTTTATATTTATTTGTACCTTGTATCAATTTAACATAATTTTCTTTGGTTAAATTTTCAAGGGAAAAACTTTTTATATCAACCGCATTGTTAATAATAAATATTTTCTTCTCTATTTCATAATTATACGAAGCTAATTCTGTCTTAAGGTTTATGCTAGATACTATCACTATATTTGATATTTCTAATATTTTTTTTTCATTACTAATCAAAGTATCCCTTTTACCATTATTAAACTCCTTATAATTATCCATACAATCATATACTATTATTTTTGATTCTAACATTTTTTTTGGTATATAATCATAATGTGAAGGGTGCGTTAGTACTATAATATCAAAGTTCTGCTTTTCCTCTAGATTTTTAACTTTATTTTTAATAAAATTATTATTAATAGATTTTATAATATTAATCTCATTTTCTTTAGGAATTACCCTAGTCCTGACCACGTCTAAATTATTATTTAATTTAAACGAACTCTCATTAATACAATTTTCTTTTAGAGAATGTGTTTGGACTACATTTGTACTATTCTTCCAGCTTCGCCTCGAAAAATATGTTACCGAATTGTTTTCACTAAGAATTTCACAAAAATGATGTGGTCTTTGTTTAATCCAAAACCAATCTACTAGCGCCATATATAAAATTTTCTTCAAAATTTTGTCCTCCTAAATGTTTAACATAATCAAACTTATTGTTTATTTTAAAACCTTTGTTTGTTCCACTTTCAGCTTATTTCTAGAACAATAAAACAAAATGATAAAGAGCATTACAATATAGAAAACAATGGTAGGATTAAAATACCAACATACAAAAAAAGAAAATATTAAACAGTAACTTAATAAACTATACAAAATAATCATAATTTGATTGACATTATTTCGCACATATTTTTTGTATAAAAAACAATAAAGTAACCCTAACATAAACGGTATTATTGCTACACCAACTATTCCAAAATCAAAATATATATCAGATAGATATGTGGATGTATTAAAATTGGGATTAGTAAAATATAAAGACTTATAAGAAAAGTCAACATACTTTTTAGTATTAGTAAATGCCAATACAGAAAACCCTGTATTCTCACCTAATTTATAGTCACTAAAGTTCTCTACAATATTTCTCAAATTTTCAAAATTTATAGTAAGGTACAAGTATGGCTGAATAAGCACACTATTAGATTTTATATTTACATTAGCTGCACTTTTAATATATTCAATATTTTGGTGTCTTAAATTGCTTGATAGTGAAAATAAAACAATTGATATTATTGCCGTTACAAAAATTATTCTGAACGGTATTTTTTTAATACTATAATGATAAGTTATCATTGCTAATATTATCTCAAGTAATAACAGTTGCCTAGAAACAATAAGTATTGGTATTAGAAATGAAACTATGTTATAAATTATTATTTTTTTAGTACCTCCCGCCTTCCTATAAGCCAATGTTAATGATGGAATTAAGGCTATTGAAACTACAAAATAATGTACTCCCTTAATATTAAAATTCATATAAGCATCCATTTTGCTGCTGAAAATCGGGATAAACCCCAGATATATTGCTTCAAATATAAAAGATACCACACTAATAATGAATAGTATAAAAATGCAATTATAAAGTTTCTCGTTGCTAAAAGGTACTTCCGGTTTTTTTAGGCTTAGTTTTTTATTATACTTATTCATAACAAAATATCCTAAGCAAAATGATACAAATGCTAGTATCACAACAACCCACATATAGTAAGACCATATATGTTGGTCAGAACTTATTCTTATGTTGGCTAACCCAGCTACCCCTAGCCAAAACACCGAATAAACCCCTATAGGATTAAAAACATCTTCCTTTGAAAAATGAAAATAGCTAGTTAGTGCAATCCCCATTACCAATGCTCCGATTAGCATATTTATATCCTCATATTTGTAATATAGGAATATCCCCAATACAAGTGATATTAGTATCCAAGTGCCCAATTTAATTACATTTCCAATTCTCATTTCTTTAAATTTTAAGTTCATACTCATATATTTCCTTTCTACTATCTTATAATTTTATCAACATCATTAACCTCATTAAATTTCATTTCAAAAATTCTTTTTTTAGATAACATTTTACCCTTTAATTTAAAAGCTTGTAGTAAAAACCTATAATTAAATTGTTCGAAAATAGTCATATAACATAAAAACAAAAGCTGCCTTTTTAAAATCTTCCACTTATCTCTCTTATAAGACATTTTTGTCTCATTTTTATATAACATCAACATATCATTTCTGTAAGAAATCCCTCTTAAAAACTTGGATTGCGTTTTTCTATGTCTTACAAAGTCTAATACACCACCCTTGGATCTGCCTAACCCTCTTCCATGATAAGCAACCGCTTCCGGGTAGTACATGCATTTAAGTCCTGCTAAGTTAAATCTCCATGATAAATCTATATCTTCTTTATACGCAAAAAAATCCTCATCAAAATATTCATTTTCTATCTTAACTTCTTCCAATGCTGATTTTCTATAAAATGGTGCTGCGCCACAAACCCCAAAAATCTGTTCGGTTGTATCATATTGTCCTTTATCTTCTTCATTCTGTCCCCTATCAATACATCTTCTACTACGAAACATTTCTATACCAGCACTATCAATATAATTTAATTTCTTATCATTCTTAAAATCGTACTTTAATAGCTTCCCTGACACTGCAGCAATTTTCTCATCATTTACGGTGAATATATAAAGCTTCTCAACAAAATATGATTCCATTACAATATCTGGATTAATTATCATTACATATTCTCCATTTGACATATTAATTCCTTGATTAGCCGCTCCCGAATACCCCAAATTATTATCATTTTTAACCTTAATAAAACTTTCATTTGTGTATTCTTTACAAAAATACTCAAAAGACTCATCACTTGAGTCATTGTCTATAAATATCAATTCAATATTTTTATAAGTTTGAGTTATTATAGAATCTACACATCTTTTTATATACTCTTTATTATTCCAATTTATAATAATAACACTTATTAAACCCTTCATTTCAAGTTTCCTCTTTCTTAACCCACTCTATTTTTAATAAATATCCTAGCAAACCAAATAATTTACTAGGAATCTTAATGTTTATATTTAACTTTCACTTAGCTATATGTTAAAATGTTATCTCAAGCTCGCTTAATTTCTTTTGAACCTTATCTTTTTCAGATAAAAGTATTTCATCTATTCCATCTGTTGGCCATTCTATGTTAATTTCTGGATCATTCCAAAGCAATCCACAATCAAACTCTGGATGATAAAAATCAGTACATTTATATACAAATTCTGCTTCATCAGATGTAACTAAAAATCCATGTGCAAAACCTTCTGGCACATAAAATTGTTTTTTGTTTTCATCAGTTAAAAGTACTCCGTACCATTTACCATAAGTTTCTGATTTTTTTCTCAAATCTACAGCAACATCAAAAACTTCACCTTTTATTACACGAACAAGTTTTCCTTGAGTATGTTTAGTTTGGAAGTGAAGCCCTCTAAGAACTCCTTTAGTAGACATAGATTGATTATCTTGTACAAACACCATATCAAGGCCTGCTGCTTTAAATTCCTCATAATTATAAGTTTCCATAAAGTATCCTCGGTTATCACCGAACACCTTTGGTTCTATAACATATAAATCTTCTATTCCTGTTTTAGTAAATGTAAATGCCATTAATAATCCCTCTACTTTCCTTCATACATTTTATCATAGTATTTTTGATATTGACCTGATGTTACGTTATTCATCCAATCCTTATTATCCAAATTCCATTGAATTGTTTTCTTAATTCCCACTTCAAAAGTTGTTTCAGGATACCAGCCTAATTCTTCTTTAATCTTAACTGGATCTATTCCGTATCTCTTGTCATGTCCTTTTCTGTCTTCTACATATTTAATCAAAGTTTCTGTAACTTCCTTATCCACATTATCAAATATATAACCAATAACAGTTTTAACTATCTCTATATTAGTTCTTTCATTATGTCCACCAACGTTGTAAACTTCACCAACTCTTCCTCTACTAAGAACCATATCAATAGCTTTGCAGTGATCTTCTACATAAAGCCAATCTCTTATGTTCAAACCATCACCATATACTGGTAAATTCTTATGATTTAAGCAGTTATTTATTAATAATGGTATTAATTTTTCTGGAAATTGGAATGGACCATAGTTATTTGAACATCTTGTAATATTTATAGGGAAATTAAAAGTATCAGCATATGCCTTAACCATTAAATCTGCTCCAGCTTTACTTGATGAATAAGGACTATGAGAATCTAGAGGAGTACTTTCTACGAAATAACCTGTTTCACCTAGTGAACCATATACTTCATCTGTAGAAACTTGTAAATATTTTACTCCAGATTTAAATCCATCCTTTGTCTCCCAAGCATTTTTTGCTACATTTAACAAGTTAACTGTACCTAATACATTAGTTTTTGCAAATATTTCTGGTTCTTTTATACTTCTATCAACATGTGACTCTGCAGCAAAATTTACTACATAATCTATGTCATATTTTTCAAACAAGTTTTCTACAGCTTCTTTATCACATATATCTCCTTGTACAAAAACATGGTTTTCATTGTTTTCTACAGCTTTTAAGTTTTCCAAATTACCTGCATAAGTTAATTTGTCAAAATTAATTATCTTTATATCTGAATATTTACCAAGCATATATATTACAAAATTAGATCCAATAAATCCTGCTCCACCTGTTACTAAATAAGTTTTCAAAATCATAATTTTACCTCCAACATAATAAATATTTTATAACTACTTTTTTTTATAAGTTTCTGTAAATTCATCGGCTATATTCAACAAATATTTGCCATACTCCACTTTAAATAATGGTTCTGCAAGTTTTATTAATTGTTCCCTGTTTATAAATCCTTTTCTATAAGCAATCTCTTCTAAACAAGCAACATATAGTCCTTGTCTTGTTTGAATAGCCTCAACAAAATTAGAAGCTTCAAGCAATCCTCTATGAGTTCCTGTATCAAGCCATGCCATTCCACGTCCAAACAATTCAACCTTTAGTTTGCCACGTCTTAGGTACTCATTATTTACTGCTGTAATTTCTATTTCCCCTCTATCAGAAGGTTTAACATTTTTTGCAATTTCAACAACATCATTATCATAAAAATATAATCCTGGAACTGCATAATTTGATTTTGGATTTTTAGGTTTCTCTTCTATAGATACTACATTGTTATTCTCATCAAATTCTACTACGCCAAATTCTGTTGGATTACTAACATGATATCCAAATATAGTTGAACCTACTTCTCTTGATGCAGCTCTTGCTAATCTTTCACTAAATCCATATCCGTGGAAAATATTGTCTCCAAGCACTAATGCCACTCTGTCGTCACCAATAAATTCTTCTCCAATAATAAAGGCATCAGCAAGTCCTCTTGGCTCTTCTTGCACCGCATACTGTATATTAAGTCCTAATTGACTTCCATCCCCAAATAAAACTTCAAAAGTGCCTATATCTCTTGGTGTTGATATAATCAATATATCCTTAATCCCTGTTAGCATTAAAACTGATAGTGGGTAATATATCATTGGTTTATCATATATAGGTAATATTTGTTTAGATACCGCTATAGTTACTGGGTGTAGCCTAGTTCCAGATCCTCCAGCTAATATTATTCCTTTCATATTTGTTCCTCCTAAGTTATGTTGTATTATTGTACTAAAAAACTCTTTTTCCCTTTTTAAAAGTATTTATTGTTAAACTTAAAGCCCATTTTGAGTAGATTCCTATATAGGTTAATAAATTTATAAAAACATTATATTTTGACTTATAATGTTTATTATAAAATATAAACATTGATTCGTGAAATACCCCTATCATTTTTGTACTTTGTTTCTTACTACTTTCCCCTTTATAATGCACAATATTTACCTTTGGATAGTAGTGGTTTTTCCAACCTGCTTCTTTAACTCTATAACACCAATCAATATCTTCTCCATACATGAAAAAGGTTTCATCAAGAAGTCCAACCTGCTTAATGACTTCCGTAGGAAGCATCATAAACGCACCAACTAAAGCATCAACATCGCTTTCCTCATCCTCGTGTATAAATGTAGCATTATACCCACCGAACTTTTTATTATTAGGAAATAGCTTGTCTAGCTTTGTAAGATAACATAAAGAGTTCCATGGAGATGGAAATCCCCTTTTACATGCTTTATCTAAAGTTCCATCTATTTTTAACACTTTACATCCAAGGCATCCAATTTCTTTATTCTTTTTCATGAAATCAACGCATTCCTCAAGTGTCCCTTTTGGTACAATAGTATCAGGATTTAGAATTAAAACATACCCGCTTTCATTGCATTGTCTTATAGCTAAATTGTTAGCCTGCGAGAAACCACCATTAATGCTGTTTTTTATGAGCCTTACCTTTGGAAATTCACTTTCTACCATTTCAGCACTCATATCTTTTGATTGGTTATCTACTACCCATATTTCATACTCTATATTTTCAGTGTTTTTTATTACAGAAGTTAAACAATCTCTTAATAAATCTATCGTATTATAACTTACTATAACTATTGATAAGTCCATATGTTATCCCTCATTTGTGTTTTCGTATTTGAATGAAACAATATTTCTTTACATTGCTCCTTCTTTTTTTAATACTACAAAAACTGTTTTAAAAATAATTTTTATGTCCATCCAAAAGTTCCTTTTATCTATATACTGCATATCGAGTTGCACTCTTTCATCATAAGTAGTATCACTTCTACCACTTGCTTGCCAGTTTCCTGTTAAGCCCGGTTTTACAGATAATAACTTATCTCCGTAAATTCCATATTTTTCAATTTCTTTTTCAACAATTGGTCTTGGACCAACTACAGACATATTTCCAATTAGAATATTTAAGAGCTGCGGAAGCTCATCTAAGCTTGACTTTCGTAAAAAAGCCCCTAATTTTGTTATGCGAGGGTCATTCTCAAACTTAAAATTTTCCTCAAATTCACGTTTCATATCTGCTGGCAGATTTTTTAATATTTCTTCTGCATTAGTTACCATAGTTCTAAACTTATAAACTTTTATCTTTGTGCCGTGTTTACCTAGTCTTGTGTGTCCAAAAAACACTGGTCCTGGTGAATCTACCTTAACCATAACCCCAAGAATCAAAAATAACGGTGAAAATACCACAATAGCAATTAACGAGCTAATAAAATCAAAAAATCTTTTTCGAATTTTATACGTTGATTTTTCTATTATAAGGTCATTTGATACTATTTCGATATTTTCTATGTTTAATTGTTCCATTCACTTTCCCCCTAATCACTTTAAAAAAACTCATTTATAACCCATTTATATACTAATTATGCAATCATCATTTTCAATATATCATATTCTATCATATTTTATCATTTTTAAAATAAAAGTACAAACATTTTTATACATATATATAAAGTATTTTTAACAATGTTGGTAAAAAACAAGGTTTTATTTAATTAATATTTTTTTTTGTATTATAATAAATATAAATATATAAATTTTACCAATATTATATATTTAGCCTTGAAAAAATTACATATTTCTCATATATGTTACAAACACACTTCAACATGAAAAACTACCGAAATATGCACCTCGGTAGTTTCCCTTATCTATTTATTTTAAATATTCTTCAATTGCTTCTTGCCAAGTTCTAGTTATATCACCTGTAGTCAATTCTAACATGGAATTTCTAAGAACTGAATATTCAGGTCTTTTAGCCGGTCTTGGAAATTCATCTGTTGTGCAAGGCAAAACTTCTGTATCTATGCCTTTAATTCTAAATATTTCTTTAGTGAATTCATACCATGTGCATTCGCCTTTACAAGTGCAATGAAAAAGGCCATAATTCTTATCTTCTACAAGTTTCATTATAACTTTAGCTAAATCCACTGCGCTTGTAGGAGTTCCTCTTTGATCATTTACTACTTTTAAAGTTTTATTAGTTTCGTTCAATTTAAGCATAGTCTTTACAAAATTATTTCCATCACCATAAAGCCATGCAGTTCTTACTATGTAATGCTTAGAATTAAGATTTTGAACTAGTATTTCACCTTCAAGCTTTGTTTTACCATAAATAGTTTGTGGAGCAACGACATCAAATTCTGTTAATGATTTATTAACAGTCCCAGCAAAAACATAGTCTGTTGAAACTTGAACAATTTCTGCACCAATTTGATTTGCAGCAGCTGCTAAGTTTTTAGGTCCTATTGTGTTTATTTTATATGCCAAATCTATTTCAGTCTCACACTTATCAACAGCAGTAAGCGCCGCACAGTTAATAATTACATCTGGTTTGTTTTCACTTACAAAACTATTTACCTTAGATACATTTGTTATATCTAATTCTGGTACATCCGTAAGTATTAAGTCAACACCTTTTTTCTCTTTATATTGTTTAGCTAGCTCTCTTCCTAGCTGGCCATTAGCTCCTGTTATTAGTACCTTCATAATTCATTCTCCTCACAATATCTAATGCACTTACTCCTGCACAGACTAAAAATATTTATTTACTAACTACATTTTATCTATAACTATCAGATGAGTTAAACATTTCTATCTATCTCGCACCTTGTTTTCTAATCACAGCTCCAAAAGTCTTCAAAACAATTTTCAAATCCATCCAAAGGCTCCTATTATCTATATACTCCATATCTAATTGCACTCTTTCTTCATATGTAGTATCACTTCTACCACTTGCTTGCCAATTACCAGTGAGGCCTGGTTTTACACTTAATAGTTTGTCCCCATATATTCCATAATTGTCAATTTCTCTTTCTATTATAGGCCTAGGTCCAACAATGGACATATTACCTTTTAAAATATTTAATAATTGTGGTAACTCATCTAAACTTGATTTCCTTAGGAATTGTCCAAGTTTAGTTACTCTTGGGTCATTTTCAAGTTTAAAAGTTTTCTCAAATTCCATTTTTTGTTTTAATGTTAATCGCTTTAGTAATTCCTCTGCATTTGGTAACATGGTTCTAAATTTATATACTTTTATAAACTCGCCATACTTGCCTAATCTTTTATGTCCAAAAAAAACGGGCCCCCTTGAGTCTCTTTTAATATAAATAGCAACAATAATCATCACCGGACTTAATAATAACATCCCCATTAAAGCACCTACAATATCAGTTATTCTTTTTATTATACTATAACCTACGCTTTTCTCAAACTGTCCTACAGTTTCAACCTGTGTAGTTCTAAACTCTCTATCCATTTCCTGCATTTACATCCTCCCCCTATTTAATTGTATTCAATTAAATATTAATCGTTTCCCCCACTAATTATAGCCTACTTAAAATCCAATTGTTTTTTATGTAATAAAAATAATCCTTCTATCTAACTTATTTTACGTCTTTAAATTCACTTAATATTCATCTTAATATAATTTAATTTTTTCTCATTTACATTGCTAGTATATCATAACATTTACAAAAAGTTTTCTTTTTTTATTTTAGAATAGATTTAATTACATTTATACCATTATTCCCCTATAAAATTAATTAATCATTAGACAAATGTTAAATAAAATAAACCTATCTTAGATTTTAAAAAATAAAAAGATAAGAACAGTTCCATAACTGCCCTTATCTCTTTGAGTTCAAAATGATTTTTCTTCAAACTTCATGACCCTTTTGAAATAATTGTTGTACTGTTGCTACTGCTTCATTAAATGTAGTCTGTACATCAACAATATTGGTCATGGATGCTGCTATAAGTGCTCAGATTTCTTTTATAAATATAGTCACTTGGTATTTATACGTAACTAATTAAGCGTACACAACCTAGTTGTGCATAAAGTAAGCAAATGCATCTGTTGCTTCAGTTGCACCCATGTTTCGTACATGAACGGTGTTCCCTTGGTTATCTGCAACATATGCCAAAGTATAGTTTCCACTATTAACCCATCCCATAAATGCAAATGTGTGAGTTGGATATCCTGCCCCAGTATTAGTTGTAAAACAAATACTTCCTGGTGTAAGCTTTCTAATATCATAAGACTTATTCCATCCATGTGAACTCAGGTAACTTAAATACTGCTTTGTATTACATGTGCCTATTGGAACTGATATACCTATTCTTCTCATTGCTTCGCTTGAAAAATAAACACAGTTATTAGAATAATCTCCACCATGTAACGCTACAGCCCTACTTAATACACTTCTAACATTAGCTGCTGGTGTTAAATAAGCTGCAAACCTTGCTTCAATAACTGTTTGATTTGCACCATATGCTGCTGCAATTTTATCTGCTTGTGCTTTAGCGATTTTATCTGATTCTATTTTAGCAAGTCTTGCTGCGTTTGCGCTCGCCACTCTGTCCGCTTCTACTTTAGCCAGTCTTTCTCTTTCTATTTGAGCTAATCTATTTAGTTCAATTCTTTTTACTCTAAATGCCTCTCTTTTTACCAGTTCCTCTGAAGTTAGTGTCCCCGGCGCTGCTTTCTCAAGCCTTTCTTCCTCTATTCTATCAGCTTCTACTACAGCAGCAAGCCTATCTGCCTCAACTTTAGCCAGTCTATCTGACTCCACTTTAGCAAGTCTGTCTACTTCTACTTTAGCAAGTCTATCTGACTCTACTTTAGCGAGCCTGTCCGCCTCTACTTTAGCTAAATTATCTGCCTTTATTTGCTCAGCTCTATCAGACGCTGCTTTAGCTATTCTATAATTTTCTGCTATTTGGGCTTGCTTAGCGGTATCAGCTCTCTCAGCAGCTATTCTATCAATTTCTTCTTGTTTAGCTTTTTCAGCAGCAGCCTTTGCAACTTTGGCATCTTCAACTTGTTTTGCTAGCTCTGCAGCTTTTTTAACTTTTTCTGCCTCAATCTTTGCAAGTTTAGCGACTTCTGCCTTTTTTGCTTTATCTGCAGCGATTTTTGCAAGGCGCGCCTCTTCAGCTTTTCTTGCTATTTCTTCCTTTTCAGCCTTTGCTACAGCTATTGTATAAGATTTTCCTTTTTCCATCAGTGCATCACCAGTAACTGGTAGATTTGAACTAGTCTTCTTAATAATTTTGGAACCTAAGATAGTCTCTTTAGTAACCGATGGCACAGATGTCACCGTACTTACGTTTTCCTGGCTAGAAAGATATGTATTACTTATCCCTAGTTCTTCTGCCTTGCTCGCAATTGCCCATGCACTTGTACTTAATAGTACAACTGCCGTTAATGCTGTCATTACCACCCTCGTTTTCGTTCTTTTTTTCAATTTACATTTCCCCCTAAGTTTCTTATTCCCTTTTAAATTGTAGTTAAGGTAAACTAATTATGTAATTTAAATATGTATTGCGAAACGGTCTAGTTGTATTTACATATTAATCATATTTAAATTCTACTTAGTTAATATGTTAATTTTATCTATTCTTCCATTAATTCAATAATCCTTTATTTTTCGATTTACAAATATCGACTAAAACTGCGTCACAATACCAGTTGCCAGCTTAGATTGGATAAAAAAATGCGCTAAAAAGAACTCTGAAAAACTCAGAGCTCTTATATGAATATATATTTTATTGTACATTACTTTTTCCCTTCTAATATATGTATAAATTACCTCATATATATATATTAAAATTATTACATAACCCTAGTTGTGCATAAAGTAAGCAAATGCATCTGTGTAGTATGTTGCACGCATGCTTCTTATATGAACTGCATTACCTTGGTTATCTGCAACATATGCAGATGTATAATTCCCCTTATTAACCCATCCCATAAATACAAATGTGTGAGTTGGATATCCTGCCCAATCATTTGTAGTAAAACAAACACTTCCTGGTGTAAGTTTTGTAATATCATACGTGGACACCCATGAATTTGATTTTAGATAACTTAAATACTGACTTGTGTTACATATATATTCTGGAACCGCTACTCCTATTCTTCTCATTGCTTCACTTGAAAAATAAACACAAGTGTTTGCTGCAACTCCACCATGCAATGCAACAGCCCTATTTACCACACTACTAACATTAGCTGCTGGAGTTAAAAGTGATACTAGTCTAGCTCCAATTGCCGTTTGTCCTGGGCTTTTAACTGTCGATGTTTTATTTGCTTCTATTTTAGC
>JGI24143J45723_1000356_pt1 | contig 23996 bp, 25 predicted proteins | sample BarGraIncu00432A_FD_45723 | JGI IMG/M metagenome (IMG submission 45723) | reverse complement strand
TAATTATTTTGCTATTAGCTGCTATAACATTTATAAGTGTTTGGATTGTAGCTGCCGCATTTGGTGATGAAAATAAAGTAGAGTTATCAATGTATATTGTCTGTGGAATAGTTCTCCTATTTTTCATGTTGTTTATGACTTTGACTGAGGTTTTACCAAATGACATACTTAAAATCTACTTAAATCCATTAATTGTAAAAGGTAATACTTATGACATATGGAGCCGTCCACCTTATCAATTGGCCCATTTCGTTGTCATGGCTCTATCATTTCCATATTTCGCGTCTTTTGCATTTGGTAAAGTAATACTAAAGTTTAGGGCCCAAATGAGAAGGAAAAGCAACGTCACCTGACATAACTGAAGTTTCGTATAGGTGAATGCAGTTGTAAATGAGGTGAAAGTATGAGAGATTTGCCAGAATTAAAAGGCAGTAAAGTATTGTTACGCAAAGCTACAAAAGAAGACATCGATGCTCGCATCTTATTTGGGTCACCGTTTGAATTTGTTAAAATGTGCGGTGGCGATACGTCCAAGATAAATGAATTCAACTTAGATGATGGCGCTCAGTGGTATAAGAAAATAATAGGACACCCATGTAAATGGGTTATAGAGTATGATGGTGCCTGCATTGGTGAAATAGGTTTAACTCCATACAAAGAAGACAATAAAGCAAGATTTTCAATTGGTATATTTGATGTGACTAAATTTGGTTTGGGAATAGGAACAGAAGTTGCAAAGATGGTACTTGATTATGCCTTCAATACTTTGAAATATCATAAAGTGTATTTGCGAGTTTTGGAATATAACAAAAGAGCCATAAGGTGTTATGGAAAATGTGGTTTTATCAAGGAGGGTTTCGACCGAGAGGGTGCTCTAATTGAAGGAAAATATGAAACCGATATTTATATGGGCATTCTCGAAGATGAATACCGTATGTTCTCTGTTGAATAGGCGAGATACTGCAAAGGAGTGTATAACGTTGGTTGAAACGGAGTTACGGCCCGATTTTTTATTTCGCAGAGCTACAAAGGATGATGTTCAAGTTTTGGTTCGGATGCGACTAATGCTTCAGCGTCATATGGAAAATTTTTACTAGTAGACGTTGATTAAATAAAAACAGTACAATTAAATAAGAACTGGATAATCGACGATTACTTGTTCCTCTAAATATTTATAAGCGTTAATAAGCAGGTCTGTCGGCAGTTTTTGCAACATCTGATACATAATTCATAAAGCAGGTGAGATGTGGTTTAGGATATCCGAAACATATTGAGTATGAGGGATAATGATTGGAGAAGAAACTCCATCGAAACGAGTTGCAATTGCCGATAAGGTGCATGACATAAACAATTATCTATTTCAGCTAGAAAGCCCCTCGTGAAAATAGACAAATATGGCCTTGACAGCCGCAACCAATTGTTATATATTCATAACATAGAGTTATAAATATATAACGAGAGGCGATTTTATGAAAAGAAATTTTAACCCGTTCGCGTTACTTGGTTTGGTTGGTTTGATTGGAATTATTGGTTTACTAATCGGCAGAGAGAATTGGTTTCCTTTGATGGCTTGGTTCTATTTATTTTCATATTACAACTCACCATTAGATGAAAGATTCAAGAAAAATATTTCTAAAGCTGGTCTACCAAGCTTTGCTATAACATTTTTAGGACTTATGGTGCTATATTTCATGAAAGACTTAGGGGTGCCTCAACACATTATATATTCTGGTATAGATTTTGTTTATACAATAGGATTTCTCAGTTTTGGTTTGGTACTCAAATACTTTGAAGTGTATGGTGAATAAATGGAAACATTGAAGACGAAGCTAAAACACTACCGTTTTACGGCAGAAATGTCTCAAGAGCAACTAGCCAATTTAGTGGGTGTACGTCGTGAAACCATCGTTCATTTGGAAGCAGGAAAATATAATCCGTCTCTAAAATTAGCCTTTGATATTGCAAAAATATTTAACGTTCCTATCGAAGAAATCTTCACTTATAGGGATTAGTTATTATAACGAACAAAATGAATTTGTTTAAGGGGCGCCATCCTTGGTGAACCATGTGGACTTGGAAGAACAAACAAAAAACAACCACGGCCTGAAGGATAACTTATATCCTTCCTTGGTCGCGGTTGTTTCATTTTGTTTAATATATTTGCACTCAAATCAATGTCAACTTATCTGCCAATTTGGGTGCCAATTCTCTATTAAAAACCACTACATATAACGATGGTTGCCTGTTTTTACACCTCTAAAGAGAACGGGGTCCGTTTTAAACGGCTTGCTTTAATTTATAACTAGGTGACTTTACTTTCTCCTGAAAATAACCGTCCGACCAGGTCGAACCGTTTATATACATACATCCCTTTGCCAAAATCATATGATGATATTAGAAGAAAGGGGATGAAGGACCAAGTTGCAAATAATGACGTTAGAGGATATAGAAAAAGCAATATTCACGGCATCCCTTGAACAGCATAATCTTGACATTAAAGCATCGGGGAAACTCTATGCTAGTTTAATTCAAAAGAGAGACCAAATTCTCGATGTATTAGTAGAAGAAAATTTAACGCTACAGGAAGTCGGTGAAATGTGGTTTAGAATATCCGAAAACATATTGAGTATGAGGATAATGATTAGAGAAGCAGCAGGCCTGGATATAAGTGAAGAAGTTAAGAAAATGAAGCAATTGTGGGGGAGCAGTCAATAGTTAATAATAGTTGTGATTTAAGGAGACAAAATTCGACTATGACCTGAACCTAAGCAAATAACGGGTTCTTTTACTAATGTGCAAAGTCTGAAGTAGCATAAATAATATGCATTTTGGCTTACTTCTTAGTAAAAAACAGAACCATACGAGTTATAGACACCGACCATGGTGTCTATAACTTTATCTATACGGGAGGTAGGTTTGCAAATTCACCTATTCCTTGTGAAAATTGAGTTGATTTAGTTAAACTCAAGTAAAGAGAAGATTTTTACAATTTTATAGTTTATTGGAAGGAATTTGGTATTTGAAGAAGAAACTAACATTTAGAGAATCTTTCTTGTCTAATTGAGTATTTAAGTTTTCGTGAGACAAATAGAGGATTATCCTGAAGATGAGTTACTCCATAGCAATGAGGTTGGAGTTATATTGATAAACCATAGTCTTATGTTGCACGAATTCGTGGAAAGTTCTAATTAAAGCAGATAATATAAAGAGCTTAAATAAGGGAGATAACTATGACATTTAATGATTTATATGATATTGCAAAAAAGACATTGAACCCTAAAAAGCTTTCGCGAAATTCTTATGCAGGTTCTGTCGCAGCATCAATTCTGAGCGAAAGCGGAAGAGTTTACACTGGAGTATGCATAGATACACCTTGTTCTATGGGGTTCTGTGCAGAACATTCTGCAATTGCTGCGATGATTACTGCTGGAGAAAACAGGATATTTAAACTGATTGCAGTTTATAAAGATGGAACAATAATCCCACCGTGTGGTAGATGTAGAGAATTTATTTGTCAAATCCATGATGATAATTATAAATGTGAGGTAATGGTGGAAAAAGATACGGTGGTTAGTATTGAGGATTTATTACCTCATAATAGGAAATAAAAGTAATGTTTAGGTGGGTGGAGTTGTAAATGAGGTGAAAGTATAAGTGAGGTACACTCAGGATATTTTGGTATTTATGATAATACATTAACTTTTTACAATAGGTCTTAGGAGGGGGAATATGGAGATAGAATCGTTTGTTAAAGAACAACTATTTCAACTAGAAGAACAATTGCTACAACCAGAAGTTCGTAGCTCTATAGATGACCTTGAAAATCTACTAGCAGACGACTTTGTTGAATTCGGAAGTTCTGGACGTATTTTCTACAAGCAGAAGGTTATAGAAATATTGCCACATGCCCCTGCTGTACGAATGAGCTTAAAGGATTTTCAAGTAAAAATTTTGGCACCAGATGTTGTGTTAACTACTTTTTATGTTGTAAAGCACAACGAACTGAGAGAAGAAATGAGGAATTCGTTACGTAGTTCAATATGGAAATTCCTTGATGGAAGATGGCAAATAGTCTTTCATCAAGGAACAGCAACAATGGAGGAGCCAAATTGGGATTTGTAGTTTATTTGTATTTGTTAAGGCGCGAAATGAAGGATGGATAAATAATCTGTTATAATATACCCTGATAAGAAAGGAGCTAAAAACAATTGAGCATTATATTAACTTATTTAATCGTCATGGCTCTTAGTTACTACATCTATATAGACGCACAAAAACGAGGGGTTAATAAAGAGTATCTCTGGGTATTATTCAATACGTTCATTCCTTTTGTCGGATTCCTATTTTACCTCTGGAGGCGTCCTAAAAACATAATAAATACGAACATTCAAAAAAAACCTTACGGCTTTCGGTCGATGCGTAAAGGCAAAATTGTTGTAGCAACCTTAGCCTATCTTTTAATCTTTGGGTTTACGGCAATAGCGGCAACCGCTCCACCCACTGACCCCAGTAAACCCGTTAATGCTCAGCTTAGTACGACACCTGTTGAAACCGCTAAAGCAACTGAGTCGGTAAAACCCGTCACCCAAGAAGCCGTTGTGACCCCCGTAACACCACCTGTCGCAGATGTCGTTCAAACAACGTCGGTTAAAGCTGGAGACAAATTAAAAGTATCATATATTGATGTTGGTCAAGCTGATAGCATTCTCATTCAGATTCCAAATGGTAAAAACGTACTCATTGATGCAGGGAATAATGGCGATGCCACAACCATCGTGAATTACCTTAAAGCCCAAAACATTACCAAACTGGATTATGTGATTGGAACGCACAGCCACGAAGACCATATTGGCAGCATGGACACAGTTATAAACACCTTCGATATAGGTAACGTGGTAATTCCGAAAGAATCATCGAATACGCAAACTTTTCGTGATTTTATGACAGCTATTTCGAACAAGGGTCTTAAGCCCATCGAAGCCAAAGTCGGTGTAAAACTCGATTTAGGCTCGGAAGTTTCCGCAGAGTTACTCGCCCCTAATTCCTCAGGATACACAGATATTAACGATTATAGTGCCGTTGTTCGCTTAGTCTATGGCAAGAATATCTTTCTCTTTACAGGAGACGCAGAATCCCAGTCAGAATCAGAAATGTTACATCTTGGGAGCCAACTAAAGGCAGATGTATTGAAAGTCGGGCATCATGGTTCAAAAAGTTCTTCGACCACCGAGTTTTTATCTAAGGTTCAGCCTAAGTATGCCGTGATTAGTGTTGGTAAGGGAAACACCTATGGACACCCAACGCAAGAGGCTTTAGGAAGGCTTTCTGGCATCGGAGCGACTATTTATCGGACCGATGAATCAGGCACGATTGTATGCGAATCTGACGGCACTAACATCACTTTTAATGTACTGGGGAGTTCTGTTCAGCCGCGCGCACCAAGTACCGCAGCACCCATCGCTGCGTCTGCACCAAGTTCTAATGCTGTTGCAAAGCCAACTCCAGCACCTGTTCAGAGCAACAACCAAAGTGGGACGGTTTTCGGGACAAAGACGGGTAAAAAATATCATGCAGATGGTTGCCGCTATATAACTTCTAGTAAAATTCAAATGACCTTAAGCGAAGCGAAGGCTAAAGGACTTACCCCATGTAGTGTTTGTAATCCGCCTCAATAAAAGGGAGGTTCATGATGAAATGATTGGAATTATAGACCGTTTTGAAGGGGAATATGCAGTCATCGAATTTGAAGGTAGACTGATGAAGGATATCCTGAACAGTGAACTCCCCGTTGGACTAAAAGAGGGAGACGCTGTTCGTTATACAGATGGAGTTTATGTCTTTGATGCACAAGAAACTGAGCGAATCAAGAAAATGACCAAGGTGATGTTTGATAAATTGTGGGAATAAGGAAAATACACATTGACGTATGTGAAGCTTAAAACTCCCAGGTCATCTGGGAGTTTTAAGCTGTAATGCTTTATTTATAGTTTCTATTTGGTTTAAGGTTCTTAAAAGGGAAGTGAGTTTTACTCTATGCAAATAATTAATAAACTCAATAATAAAAAGCTTATCTTACTTTATGAAGTAGGAATGACGCTTTTGACCATTATTGCAGTTATTATGGTTTCCTTTGAATTTATGATGCCAGAAACCGTTTATGATGTTTATGTTTTTAGCCTCATTGATACAGGTATTATTATAATATTTGCCTTAGATTACTTTACAAGACTTATTCTATCTAAAAATAAAGTCCAATTTTTCAAAAGTAACATGATAGACCTTATTTCTATCATCCCCTTTGGCTCTGTATTTCAGAGCGCGAGAATCCTGAAGATTACAAGATTGCTGAAATATACAAGGTTCTTAAAATTCATGAAGCTTCTGAAGCTGTTTAGAATCATTATTTTAATAGCCAAATTTAAAAAGAATATAGATAAGTTCTTGAAAACGAATAACTTCATATATGTAATATGGCTTACGATTTTCACGGTGATAATAGGGGCTTTAGGTTTTTCATTAATAGAAAATAAATCGTTTTCAGATGGACTTTGGTGGAGTTTTGTGACGGTAACCACAGTAGGTTATGGAGATATGTCTCCTACAACAGGCATCGGTAGGGTACTTGCTGCAATACTTATGCTCATTGGTATAGGATTTATTGGTATGCTCACTGGGACGATAGCAACATTTTTCTTAAAAAATGAAGTTAGTAGTGGAACATTTAAAGAAAATACGATAGAGAGTATCAAGAGAAGTCTTAACGATTTTGATAACTTAAGTAATGAAGATATAGATAATATCTATAAAACACTGAAGTCATTAAAATAGATGTTGTGCTCAGAGCTTTTCTAAGTTCAAACCATGCGGTTAAAAATAAATATAATTCAATTCTCTTTTTCCGACATGCTTTGCAGTTAACTTGGGGTATAGTTCATGTGGACTGTTAAGGGTTATCGTCATGTCATCAGATGAAGAATGTGTACAGTTGTCTCGATTACGTTAATAAATATAAGTTTTTATTAAAAGGAATTTATAAAGAGGGGGTAGGAGATTTGGCGAAGAATTTTTTACGTGGGGCAAAAGATTTGCAATTTCCAGGTGAGGCAGATGGGTTGAAGAAGAAGTCTTCAGATGGTTTAAAAAAGATATTATTAGGTGGTCTATTGCTTTGTGTGTGCGCGCTTAGCATTTTTATATTATCATTTCCAAACACAATCCCAGCTCTTGCTCAACAAGCTGAAAATGTATTTGTTGGGAAATCTCCAAATTATCAGGGAACACTTGTCGTAGGACAGAAAGACGGTCAAGGTAAATATACATGGTCTAATGGTGATGTTTACTCGGGGGAATGGAAAAATGATAAAATGAATGGATTTGGTGTCCTTAAATATAGCAATGGAAATGGATACTCTGGTACATTTATAGATAACAAGCGCGCTGGGCAAGGAACCATCAAATGGTCCAATGGCGAAGTGTACATCGGTGAATGGAAAAATGACCAAATGAGTGGAGAAGGGAACTATACCTTCAAGAATGGCGATAAGTATTTAGGTAGTTGGGCGAACAATAAAATGAATGGCTTAGGTAAATATACCTTGAAAAATGGTCAGACTCTTGAAGGTACTTGGATTGATAATACATATAAGAAGTAATGACCAATTTAAGGAGGTTTACTAATTGGAGAATCCATTTGATGACAAACTAATTCCGCATTTTTCTAAATCAATAAGTAATTTTTTATATGAAGAAGAGGGCAATATCAGTAGGGGAAATATGCTTTACATCGGTTCTTTACTCGTTATTGTAGGAATAATGATGTCGGCTGACGATGTATTTGCTGGACATTCCTCTCATGCATCCCATGCCTCACACGCCTCGCATGCTTCACATTACTCATCTTCTGGCGGTGCATTGCCAGGTCCACCAGCACCACCAGCACCGACTTATTCAACGCCAACTTACACGCCGACACCAACTCATACACCAACACCAACACCAACACCAACACCGACACCGACACCGACACCAACACCGACTCCGACTCCAATTCCAACTACACAGATTCCACAACTACCACCAATTACCCCAATCCCTCAATAAAGCGAGGAGCAGATTGAGTTTATGACGATTAAACATACTGTAAAAGATGGATTTTGCTCTTTTTCAATTAATGAGCTTGTATATCCTTTAGGTGTAATAATGAAAACCGCCTATAGCTTCATTGATGCGTTCTATATATATATTGACTATCTTGAGACAAATAATATCCAGGTTGAGTTAAAACCTAAAAAATGCGTGTCAGCCTCTACGTTGGAGGACACAATTGGAGAATTTCACAACGAATTATTGAACCAAACCATCCGCTTAGAAATATATTCAAAAACAAAGGGCATAAGAGAGCTTATTTTTGCGAGAGCATTGCATAGTGCAAGTATTCAAATTGATGAATCACAAGTGTTGCTGGATTCAGATGGAACGGTTAGCGGTTTAAATCAAGAGGACGACCTCTCCCAAATTGCGCAGAATTGGTTCGATGCATTTCCAGTGGAGGATAAGAATGATAGTAACGCTTGACACTAGAATTTATCCCTTGGAATGTATTAGAGAAACAATAGAAGCCTTTCAAAAATTAGTTTCAGTTGAAGTGGGGAACCATTGCCCCAATAAAGTGTCACTCACTTATTCTTGTTATGATGGTAACCTTGAAATTCTAAAGGACGAATTCCTTAACTATTTACTGACGGTAGCTTCGGTGCGCCTATGAATGAACTTTATTATGGAGCCTCTTTTATCATGCTGCTTTCGATAGGATTGACGGCATCAATGACAGATATGAGTAATGGAAAAATCTACAATAGACATCTTTTAAAATTCTTTTCAATAATATTGGTCCTAGATATTGCCAATGTGATAATAGCTAAGCAAGACTTTAAGACCGTCTTGCTTTTTTTTACTAACTTTCTACTGGGGACGGTTATTGCGATATTGCTCTACCGCTGGGGATTATGGGCTGCGGGAGATGCAAAGCTTTTTTCACTTATTCTGCTTGTTATTCCTAGTGCTATCTACCCAGAGGGAGCTAATAATATCTTCCCAGGTTTTTGGTTGCTTGTGAGTGTCTTTAGTATAGGCTTTTTGTATGTTCTTAGTGAAACAATCTATTTAGTATTGAAAGATTTAAGACAAGGCGGATTTCAAGCGTTGAAATACCAGTTTCCAAAGGGCAGGGAAGTTGTTCCAAAGTATTTTTTTGCTTTCATACTGACGCTTGTCGTGAATCGCTTTCTCTTGGGATTGTTTCCATCGGAATTCTTGGGTTCGAATTTATGGTTAACTTATTTTGTTAGCATTATGACGGTTCTTTTTGTTTTAAAACATATCAGGGGAGCAAGAATGTATATTTTCTTAGCTATCCTTGGGGGATGCTTTCTGTTAGTTTTTCAGGGGAACACGCCGTGGCTAAATTATAAGCAGCTGGTTGGAACAATTCTAACTGCTATAGCCATCGTCTTTATACGGAGCGTAGGTAGCCTATATAACTATAAAGAAATTCCAACAAACCAAGTGTCCAAAGGGAATATACTATCACTTGATACTGTTTTATCATTTCGAAGGTCTAAGGTTAGTGGATTACCTAGTTTTACGTCTGAAACAACTAAATCGCGGTTATCGAGTGACGAAGTACAGAGTATTAAGCGTTGGGAGACGAGTAAATATGGCTCCGACAAAATTAGCATTGTCCGACATATTCCTTTTGCACCATTTATTTTTATAGGTTCGCTACTGATATATCTCAGACATTTTGTTATATGAGAGGACGTTGTAAGTGGATGGACAAGTAGAAGCTCAAGGAAGTGCTTTAAATAGCAATAGCATTGTTGATGTATTGGGTAAAGTTATCAAGCAAGATGAAGAGAAAATTTCTATTTCAAATTCTACGGGAGCTATAATAGGTTATCTTTTTAAAGATAGAATTAATTTGCACCTAAAAAGCCAGCTCGAACGTGATAGGATACCGTATTTGACACAGTTCCGTGACTTCGAGACTTTTATCACCAACGATATTGTTTATATTAATCAAACGAAAGTGCGCGTTCTCTATAAAGCTGAAGCTAAGGAAAATGTATTATTTCTTACGAACCAATGTAATAACAACTGTGTGTTCTGCCCAGATACAGAATTTGTTAGACAAACTCGTAGTAACGTTACTTTGGATGTTCTTAGAGAGATAATCAGCTTGATGGATGTTAACACACCCTATTTATGTATTACTGGGGGAGAGCCGACGATTCTACGAGATGAGCTTTTTAAGGTATTAAGCCTCTGTAGAGAAAGGCTTAATAATACCGAGTATATCATGCTAACCAATGGAAGAATGTTCAGTTCCAACCGTTATACCAATGAGTTCTTGAAGGCTAAGCCCTTACACATGACATTGGGTATACCACTCTATTCCAATTCCGCCTCACTACACGACACTATAACGAGCGTAGAAGGTAGTTTTGAACAGACGACAATAGGGATAACAAACTTAATCCAAGGTGGACAAGCAGTAGAAATCAGAGTGGTGGTAAATAGGCTTAATGTTTCCGTTTTAGAAGGTATTGCACAAATGATAGCAAGCCGATTTCCAAAGGTCTTTAGGGTCAATTTCATGGCGCTTGAGATGTCAGGGAATGCCTTTAAGAATAGGGAAGAAGTATGGATTGATTTTAATAAGGCCATGCCAGAAGTATCAAAGGCGATGGTTTATTTATTGAAACATGGTATCAATGCCTTCTTATATAATTTTCCACTCTGCTATGTTCCTGCGGAACTATGGCATGTATCGATAAAAAGCATATCAGAACATAAAGTAAGGTACCTAAATGAATGTGCAGAATGCGACGCATTAGAGTTCTGTGGGGGATTTTTCGTTTCTACATTAAAACAAGCTAAAGCTCTCGGGGTTACGCCAATACACTTATAAAATAAGTGGGGAAGATAGGGGAGAAGATGAGCGAAAAGCAACAGGGCATAAAGAATCTGAACTTTTTTAATTTCAAGAAGTTTGACAGTCAGTATCTAATTACCAATGATATCGGAAGTTTTCTGTTCATATCAAATGAAGAATTTGCTAGACTTATTGATGGTTCATGGGAAGAAGATATTGAGCTATCGTCGCGTCTGATAGACAAGGGGTTTGCATTTTCTAATAATAAGGATTTGTTTGTAATGTCCAATTCTACAAAACTCAGGGAAAGAAAAGGGCATTTGTTTCACGCTACCCAACTTCATATTTTTGTGCTGACGCTGCGCTGTAACCAAAGCTGCCTATATTGCCAAGCATCGGCTCAATCTGAGTCGAAAGAGTCCCTTGATATGGACATACAAACAGCTGAAAAGGCAGTTGATATTGCCTTGCAATCACCCTCCAAATTTTTAACGTTTGAGTTCCAAGGGGGAGAGCCGTTACTAAACCTGGAGACATTGAAACATATCATAGCATATACGAAAACTCGGTCGGGTGATAAACAGATTATCTATAACCTCATTACTAATCTAACTCAAATCGACGATTCCACGATTGAGTTTCTTATTAATGAAAAGGTTAATGTTTCAACATCTATTGATGGGCCGAAGTTGCTGCATGACCATAATAGACCATTAAAAGGGACAAGTGCGTTCGAGTTGGTTAAAGAAAATGTGCAAAGGTTCAACCGAAAGATTAGTGAGACGAATTCAAATATCACCTTACAGGCCATTTTGACGACGACAAGAGAAAGCCTGACTCTTTCAAGAGAGATTATTGATGAATATATAAGCTTGGGGTTTAGGAATGTCTTTCTTCGACCGCTGACACCTTTAGGGATTTCTAAACGCAATTGGACAAATATTGGTTATACCCCTGAAGAGTTCTTGATTTTTTATAAGCAATGTCTAGACTACTTGCTTCAATTAAATCGACAAGGCTCCATTATCTCTGACGTACAGACGAATATTTTTCTTCAACGAATCTTTAAAAAGGGCGCTACTAACTACATGGATTTGAGGTCTCCTTGTGGTGGGGCTTTGGGACAATTAGCCTACAATTACAATGGAGATATTTATACATGCGATGAGGGTAGAATGGTCTCGCAGGCTGGTGATGAAAGTTTCCGACTAGGAAATGTGTTTGAACATCAGTATATAGACCTGATTGAAAATCCAATCACTAAATCAGTATGTATTGCTTCTTGTATTGAAGCATTGCCCTCATGTGCAGAGTGTGTCTATAGTCCTTACTGTGGAACATGCCCGATACTAAATTACACAGAGCAAAAGACAATCTTTGGACAGATGCCATCAAACTATAAGTGCAAGATACACAAAGGCATTTTAGATAATATTTTTAAGGAATTGAATTCAGAGGGTAGCATACTTAGAGCTAATTCTAATATTAAGTGAAGAAGAATCTAGGAATCAAATATATACTCCCCACTGACACAGTGTGGGAACTAGTATTTTAGTGTATCATCCACATGATGAAAACAGATTTCAGCGATTTTAATCAACAAAAAAGACGGAAAGCGTGATGATTATGAGGGGACATAGTTACAAGAATAAACGTGGCATGTACTTCAGTGGGAGAAGTCGTCGTACTGGTCGCTATTATACTCGCGGGGGTGGATGTCTTTTACCAGTATTAATCATGTTGCTTTTTATGGTATTGGTCGGATACACGGTTTTTCAATAAATACTTAAGATTTGTTTTGTTTTGTCGTTTGGACTAATAAAAAAGGTAAAAGGAGGATTCTTCATCATATGAGTAATCGTCCGAGGATGCAAAAACTAGCATGGACTATTCTGTTTAGTATTTTCTTAGTTTTATCTATAAATGGATGTGGAACACAACAATCAATAACGTCAAAATTAGAAACGTCAAAATCAAAAGATATTGAAGTGATAATGGATGTTCGGCCTGTGTTGTGTAATGATGGAACATTCCAATGTAATATCACTACTAACTTACCTACTCAAACCAGTTTAGATGTTGAGATAAATACTGGAATTTATAACAAAACAACTACTTCCGTAGACAATGGTAAGGCAACAGCTTTATTTAAATATTTTAAACCAGGTCCTTATACATTATCAATAAAAACATCAGATATTCAGCCTATACCTGTATATGATGTTATTGGTTATACAGGGGGGAATTTAAAAGGCCCTTATGCTACTTCTATTGGCAATAATATTTATGGTATTTTTTATAAAAAAGATTTAACTTTTGGTAGTAAAGAACAAATTGCTGCTGCTCAGGCCCCAGCCCTAACTGAAGCTGAAAAAAGTGAATCGAGGATAATATCTAGCCTTAAATGGGATGGCACACATAAACTGGATTATGATGGTATTACATACGAGATTACACGTACACAAATGCCAATAGATAAACGTGCTGGTACTGGAGTAAGGTATGAGGAAGTAGTTTCTAAAATTGATTTTAGATTACCTTTAGACAAGAGAGTCAGAACGATTATTAGTTCAAGGGTTATTCATTAATATTAGACTAACTAGTAAACTTACAAACCTTCATAGGAACTTAAACATATTGAACAAGAATCTGAGTCTCCAGGTAACGTATTAGTAAAATATATAAGTCTTAAGATATAAAATAGAAGGCGGGCAATGGCTCGCCTTTTTATACGTATTTGTCTTTTCTCTTTCATAGTGCGTGTTCTATATTAAAAGAAGGATTTCCAAGAATGGAAGAGAATTCAAGTAAAGTGTAAAGTATTTAGAATATATTTAACATTTATTATTGAGACATTGCCAGAGGGGCCAAAATAAACCGCACAATTCTTGCAGCAATGGCTCATACTCTTCATCACTGCGCGTTCGACTACCTGTTATATGAAACTTATTAGATTAAACCGTAAGGGGTGATATTAAATGTTTATTGCTTTTCCAGCAGATGAAAAGGTTAAAGCTCGGCTAGACGCCGTTTGTAAATCACTCAATATATCCATGGAAGATTGGTTCGAGAGTGCATTGAAAGCATCGGAATTCGATGTGCTGGTGAAATTTCTTGATAATCCAGAAGACCAAAAATCATGGGTTTGGGATGAGACCTCCTGCCGATTTGTTCGACTTCATGAACTGAATGACGAGTGATTTTAAGCAAAAAATCCTTAAAGTATCCTCCACGCGAGGCTGATTGGGAATGGTTTTTTAGCCATCTTGTCTTTAATATTCAGATGGAGTATCAAAAAGTGTATACGAGGAAGTGCAAAAATGAGTTTTGAATATCCATTTATATTTCTTGGTAGTTTTGGGGTGGGGGTGAAATACTTACTTATAATCTTCTATTGTATATTAGGAGCAATGATTTTCACATATTTATTCAATCTAAAGACTTATGAGATAAAATTCACTCCTAGTAAATCAATTACGGTAAAGGTGTTCATAACATATACATTGTTAATACCCTTTTGTTGGTGGACTAATTTAACTAATTATCATAATAATATTTTGACAGATACATTTAATTGGATATTAAGTGTTGAATTCATTTTTGCAGTTATTTTAGTAATAGCTGTTGGTTATGGTATAGCTATATATTCCAATAAGGATACATATTTTAATGCATTAATTATTCCTGTGACTGTGATATTGTATTTAGATATATTATCGACAATCATTACAAGACAAGTTGATTTTTTGAAATGGTATAATATTATGCTTTTCATATCATTAGGTCTGTTTATTTGGGCTATCAATAATATTAGATTTGAGAGAGTTAATAAAAGTGAAAATAATATCGAAACTAATAAACCGAATTTTTTGTTTAAGCAAAGAATATGGCAAGCTAAAGCCCTAGAAAGATTAATCAACGAACACCCTTCTAGTGAACCCCTTTCAATATGTATTTCGGGAGAATGGGGAAAAGGAAAAACATCTTTTGTAAAAGCAGTAATGAATAATATTATTAAAGAAAAAAAAAGACATCATAAAATCATATGGATTAACACTATGGATATGGATAGTGTAGAATCACTTTTTGAATATCTATTTCAAAGAATTAAAAATGAGCTTAAAAACAAAGGTTATTATGTTGGCATTTCAAGTGAATACCAAAATTATATATCATCGGTTTTAGAAATTATTTCTAAAGCAAAAATATCAAATGCAATTAAAAATCTGTTTGGAAAAGAAAAAGATTATAGAGACACAAAAAAATACCTTGAAGAAATGCTCTTTACAATGTTAGGCAAAGATAAATTAATTATAATAGTTGATAATATTGAAAGATGTGATTCTAGCCAGATTGCTCCATTTATTAACTTTATTAAAGAAATTGCTACTTTTAAAAATTGCATTATTATTTTTCTAACAGATTATGAGCAGTTGAAATGTAAACTTAATAAACCAATAAAATATCTAGATAAATTTTTTAATCAAAGAATTAATTTACAAACTGTAAATTTTCAAGATATTTTAGAAAATTATCTAAGTAATACTGTATATGAATTTGGTCTATATAATGAAATTAAAATATCCGTTTTGTCTGAAATACAAATTATAATTTCAAAGGTTAATAAAATAATACTGAAGTTAGAGGAAGATAACAATCAATATAACAAAGCTACAGTAGCCAACGCTATTGAAATAGGGGAAAAGACTCAGATAGAAAATGAAATGAAGAGAATTGAGCTTTTGAAAAAAAGAATTTCTTTTCTAGAAGATAATTTAAATAATCCAAGAAATATAGTTAAATTACTCATATATATTCAAGAGTATTGTCTTCTTCTGAAAGATAAATTTTCAAGTACAGACCCTGTTATTATTTATAAATATTTAGATAAAATACAAGCTCAAAAAAATATAATAATTATTTCACTTATTCGTACAATTTTTCAAGAAAAATACGAAATGATACAAGAGTTGAGTTTAAACAGTTACGTTGATTATCTATGTGATGTAAACTCAGTTAAAGATTCTGACGATGAATTCATTAATTGTTTAGTATCTGGGTTATGGCACAAAACTTCCTTATACACCCGTACAAACGGTTATCAGCAAAATGAGATTATAAAATTTATAACGAGTTTACTTAAAAACCCCCCCGATTTAAGTAATATTGTACACGGGTTTGCTTCATTTGACGAAAAATATATTTCTATGCTTAAAAATAATGAGGAAATTGATATTTCGCTAATAGAGATTTTCGTTATAGTTGTACGGAATTTTTCATATCAAAATTATGAAAATGGTTATGAATTAATCGAAAAACTTTTTTCGAAAATTTCTATACAAATTAAATCAAATCAGATAAAAAATGACATAATATTTTCATTTTTCAGCTCTGGTGTTCAAAGACAATTTGCACCTAAATTACACATTATGGAATTAATTTATAAATTCTTTTTCAGTGGAGATATCATATTTAATAATGATTTATCAAACCAATTGAAACAATTAAATTTATTTTGCAGAAATTATGTACCTGAAACTCTTGAGAATTTCTCAAAGACTCTTTATTTTCATTTTATTGATAAAGGCCGAGAGTTTGATATTGTACAAAGCGCAAGGGAAAGAGCTATGCAAGGAGAATCTTTTGATGATATCTTGAATCTATTTTGTGATGAAATGAACGACCATTTTAAAAGCAACAAGAAAATTATTCATTTTGATAAGATAAAGAGTTATTTAAATACATGCAAAAAAGAGTTGCTAGATATGGGCTTAATGGAAATGGAAGATATTAAGATTGAGGTAGAGGAAGCTTTTGCACAAGTTGAAGAATATAAGTATTTGGACAAAATACTTATATTTATTAATGAAAGATTGACGGAAAAAGTACAATTGAAAGATATTAATTTTAACAATATGCAAAACTTAATTGATACATATATTAGTGAGCTTGGTAATAAAACATCTATTAAAACTGTAACTAATGAAACAATGCTAGATTTGTTTAATGTAGTTAAAAAACTATCAGCAGACAATGTATTTTCTAAGGAGCTTATAAATAACTTTCATAACTTAATTACAGTATTTAGAAATTCATTCAAAGATTATAATCAAGTAGATGTTTTTTATTACCGCAAAGTTCTGGCCGATATACAAAAGAAAAAAGAACAAAGTGAAAGGTAAGAATGCATGGAAAACAAGTGAAACGGTGTATAAAAGTTGTTAGTCTATCTGATATCTTAACGATTTATTACTTACTGTGTAAATCATAATAGAAGTGAAGAAGAAATTGGGATAATTGAGTAATATCGATGTAAATACGTCATTAGGAAAATTAATGACAACTGTCAAGATGAAAGAGGTGAGGTATTATTGCTAGATTTCGAGGGAGAATAATGCCGCCCAAATATATAAGATATGGTGGAAAATCGTCAGGTAAAAGTAATGAAGAAGTTAAGGCGTTAGTCTACTCTTGCATACTTGATGATGATGATTTCTACGCTGCTATGAAGCCATTAGAAAAGGAGGCTAGGAATAAATTTATAGGGCAACGACTAAGGGAAATTGAAAATAAACGATGGAGAGCAGCTAATCCAGAATTAGCTCAAACCACCGACCAAGTTGGTTGTTTAATAGGCATAGGATTTGTAATTTTTATATTAGTAATTCTGTTTAGCAGTTAGGGGACAGTTAGTGCATACTCTGCTATGGTAGTAGCGCATTTATCTACAGATGGTATATTAGAAGCCCTCATTTTGGCCTAAAGCTAAGACGAGGGCTTCAAGAATGTATAAGTGTTCTGGTTTTTAGTTCGGGTCATGTAAGCTTCTTGTCCCTTGAGCTAAGCAATGTAATTATTTGCTAATTAAGAAGGGAAATTCAGGAAACGTGTTGAATATTACAGAAGAAATGTTTTTATCTAATTTGCAGCTCCTACTATTCATCACCGCGCGTCCCCGTTGGCCTACCAGTTATGTGAAAATCATTAGAATAAAATTATGAGGTGACATTAAAAAATGTATATTGCTTTTCCATCAGATGAAAAAGTCAAAGCTCGGCTAGACGCCGTTTGCAAATCACTCAATATATCCCTGGAAGGTTGGTTCGAGACTGCCTTGAAAGCTTCCGAATTTGATGTATTGGTGAAGTTTCTTAATAATCCAGAAGACCAGAAATTATGGGTCTGGGATGAAAGCTCGCGCAGATTTTTTAAAACTTCTGACGCTGAATAAGCGCCTTAAATGCAAATATTTTAGAAATGAATTGTAATTGCCTTAACTTAAACAAAATTAGGCAAAGGATTTACCCAATGAGAACGGAACGCGGTTCTTAAAGAGTTATTGGCAAAATCAGTTTGAGTAAATTTTAGATTAGAGGAGTATAAATTGAGAGATTGCATAAAATTCATGCAGATATATTGGAAAACGTCAAGGCCACTTGGTTGCACTTGAATTCGCTGTTATAAACGTCGGTAAGGGAAATAGTTATGGGCAGCCTACTCAAGAGCCCTGGATAGGCTCAGTAGCGTGGGCGGCCAAGTTTAAAAAATATAGATAAACCGAAACTGCTCGAACTTTATTTTGTCATTTTGGTTAATATTTCTAATATTAGAAATTAATTTCAAGAAAATTAAGAAGAGTAATTTATATTTGTCCTTAACCTAATTAAAAAAATATCGCTGGGGAATAGCTTTGTAGCCATTAACTACATCAGGAGGTACTATGTGTTTATTAAAAAAATAATTAGTATAAATAATTATCGAAATCTATCAAATATTGTATTCGGATTTGATAGTGAAATTAATTTCATAGTGGGTGAAAACAATATAGGAAAAACTAATCTTATTGAAATGCTTAACAGGTTAATTAGTGTTGGAAAGTTTACTGAAGAAGATTTTAATAAAATTAAAGAACCAATTAAGATTATCTTTCAGATTGAGTATGATGAGAATGAACTAGGCTTCTTTGAAAATAAGTTTGATATAGACAATGAGTATTCTATAACAGTTACAGCTTATCAAGAAAATGTAGATGCAAGGATAGAATACTGTCATACAGAATCACACACTAACATAAACCCTAGAACAATTAAGATGTTGAATTTTCTATATTATTCTTCTTTAAGGTCACCAAACAAGGAACTGAATTTTATCAATAACGTGGGGACTGGAAAAGTCCTTAATTACATAATGAAAAAGAGCTTAGAGTCGAAGGACTTGGGAGATTTAGACTTGATTAATCAGGATGTTATTGATGAAGTCATCGTAGAAGTAAATGACAAATTTTCAAAACTAAATGGGCTATCTGTTGAAAAAATTGAAGCATATTTAAGTAATGATAAAGAAAATATTATCAATAGACTACTTGAGATTGGTGATACGAATGGTAGAAGTTTATCTAGTCTTGGAGATGGATTACAATATTCATTTAATATATTTTTAAATATACTCGAATTATTAGTCCATTTAAAAACCACTAAAAAAGAAGAAGACTATGAAAATCTTCTCATAAAAGATGAAAATGGTAAGAAGTATCTCCCACTTATTATCGGACTTGACGAACCCGAAATTCATCAGCATCCATACCGTCAAAGAGCTTTAATTAAAAGTATCAAGAAAATCATTGATAATGAAAATGAAGATTTTCTTGAAATTATAAAAGAACTGTTTGGCATCGACGGATTTATTGGACAAGTCTTTGTTGTTACACATTCTCCAAGTATTCTTCTTGATGATTACAAACAAATAGTAAGAGTATTCAAAAGAGAAGCTACTGTTGATGCTACAAGTGGAAGTTTATTAGACTTTGAACCAGATACACATAAACATTTAAAGAGAAGCTTTATATATTTTAAGGAAGCGATGTTTAGTAGAACAATAATTCTAGTTGAAGGTGATACGGAATTTGGAGCAGTTCCTGTGTTTGCGGAAGACTTAGATGATGTCGACCTTGATAAACAGGGAGTGGGTCTTGTTAAGCTTGACGGTGCTGACGCGGTCCTTAAATATCTGCAATTGTTTGAAGCATTTAATATTGATGCAGTAGCTATATTAGATAAAGATAAAGAAGAAACGTATACTGGAAATGCAAATATATATTTTACAGAAGGGATAGACTTTGAAGAAGAAATATTTGATAAGTTTTCATTCAGACAATACTTGAAGTATCTAAAAAGTATAAAGAAGCACACCTTCCTAATTAGTTACCTAAGAGATAAAATTGATAGATTTAATCCCAGGGAGTTCAGTACAAAACCATTATCTTATGATATTCCAGAAGAAGTTGGGAAAGAAATTATGTTAGAGATTAGAGATACAGAAATTAAAGAGTTAAGAGCTGTTAAGAATGCTATAAATGGAGCTTTACTAGCAAAGTATGTCGATGATGTTCCAAAATCATTTAAGGACGTAATTTATATAGCAGTCGGTGTAATAAATGAATAGAGAAGAGATAATTTCTAAAATAAGAGAAATTCATGGTAATGACGAAGAACAAATTAATTTTATTTTATCAGAAGAAAAGAAGCTATTAGTTACAGCATCAGCTGGATGTGGGAAAACGAAATCTATGATAAGTAAGATTGCTTTTGAGCTTGTCAACACACCACATATGAACTTTAAGAAAGTTCTTGCTCTAACTTATAGCGTTAATGCTGCTACAAAGATAAAGGAAGATACAGCAGAGATTTTACCTTTACTGTTAAATAGTAAAGACTTTGACTTAAATAAGAAACTTGAAGTTTCAAATTATCATAGTTTTTCGACTAAGCTCATCTACAAACATGGTTATATACTTCATGATAAATTAAAAAATGTGGAGAATTTCTCGATTGTTTCAGAAACGGTGTCACAGTTAGGAACGTACTTAATAAGTAGTGAAATTGATATCTTGATGGGTTATTCAAAAGCAATAAATGAAGTGAATATTGAAGAAGCTCATAGACTTGAAGATGAATATGTTAATATACTTTTAAGGAAACTTATACCAAATGAAATTATTACATACAATGGACTTTTACTTTTAGCTATTAAACTTCTTAGTATTAAAACAATTAACAATTTTTATATAAAATATTACCCAATAATAATTATTGACGAGTTTCAGGATACCAATCATTTAGCATATAAGCTAATACGGCGACTAATTAATAATGAAAATAAAGTAATACTAATAGGGGATGATATTCAGAAAATATATGGATTCTTAGGGGCAATTCCAAACCTATTTAACCATATGCAAAATGAATATAATATGACTCCAATTGAGCTTAAAACCAATTATCGTTTTAAAGATAATGAAAAAATGAAGAACCTTGATTTATACCTTAGAGGAATATTTAGGAACTATAAACAAATGGATAGTTTTGATGGTAAAGCAGAGATTAATCTAGGATTTTATAAGACTGACATTTCAGAAGCGAATGCGATTGTTAATAATATGTTCGAGAAAGTATCAAGAGGGAGAAAGGTCGCCTTGCTAGTTCGTACAAAGAACAACGCTAAGAACGTAATTATCAAATTGGAATCCGAAGGTATCCATTACTTTAATGGGTTATTTTCAGATGCAGATGCTACATATATTAAATTCCATAGAATTGCCCTAGATAAATTTATTAATGAAAGTGGCTCTGAAAAATCAATTTCCAAGCGTGTGATTGATAAAGTAATTACTGTTGTTGAGCAAACTAAAACATCGATAACAACTGATAATATTCTATTTAATTCGCTTATGAGATTACTAAAAGCGTTGTTTGAGAGTGCTAAAAACTCTAATTTGTCTAGAGAAGAGAAATATAATAGAATTATTTTCGTTCTGAATAATAATAGTTTGAAAAGACTTATGAATGAAATTGATGCTGATATTGTCTTAACAACCATACATGGTTCAAAAGGACTAGAATGGGACTATGTATATATTCCTGAAATTACTGAATCACAGTTTCCGCATTATCATGCATTATGCAAGGATTGCAAAAGCAGTCATTCAGGAATACAGTCTAATAATTATTGTGAATTTACTTTTCCTAGTCATCTCCAAGAAGGCTTTGAGGAAGAGCTTAGCTTGTTTTATGTTGGAATAACACGGGCTAAGAAGGATGTATTTTTATTTGCTAATGTAGATAGGAATCAAAATGGTTATCCTAAAAGGCGGAGTTGCTTGACTACTTTACCTAATTTGGCAATTATCAAACCCATGGCTATTCTGAAAAGTGGAGTTGCTTGACTACTATACTTAATCTAGCATTTATCAAACAGTAATAACAATGAATAGAAAATTAAATATTTTAAGATACATGCATATATTTTTAAACATATTTATGCTCAAGATTAAAGGGGCTAGTCCTAATCCGTAAGAATGGAGTTAAGACATGAATGGTAAAGAGGGATTTCTGAATATATACAATGAATATATCAAAAGAGAAGGAGCAGATAAACTGCTTGATTATCTTTTGTCTAAATCAAGTGATTTTTTTGTTGCTCCTGCAAGTACAAGATTTCATGGTTCTTACGAAGGTGGATTGGTAGAACATAGTATTAATGTTTATCATTGTTTAAAGGATTATATGTCAAGGGATAGAGTTAGAGAAATTTATGAATTCACATACAAAGATGAAACTTTAGCTATTGTAGCATTGCTCCATGATGTATGTAAGATTAATTGCTATAAACAGGGGACTAGAAATGTTAAAGATGAAAAGGGTACTTGGCATGCTGTGCCTGTGTTTGAATACGAGGATAAACTTCCATATGGTCATGGTGAGAAATCTGTATATATTATAACTGGATTTATGAAGCTTACCCGTGAAGAGGCGTTTGCGATTAGGTATCACATGGGGTTTTCTGGAGTGGAAGATAAGAGGAACATAGGAGACACCTTCAAACAGTTTCCTTTATCATTTGCTTTATGTACATCAGATATGGAAGCAACATATTTTGTTGAGACCAAGTAACCCCGAGGAGTAGTCTTCCTGCTTAATAACAAAGAAAGTACGATAAACCGTTCGAGGATGTTCTGAAATAATAACCTCCGTCTGCTAAAGAACAACACATGTAGAGTGATGCCAATCTTATATAAAGATAATGCAGGATATGCAACTATGCATTAAATAGGCATTTAGCGCATAGTTAGTATGACAACAGAAGTAACTCTCAGTAAAAAAGGTTAAATCTTCGTTTGAACAAGTTTAATCTTAATCTGTTTAAACGATCAACTACCTAATTCAAAGTGCTTGCGAAAGGTCGCATTCCTTAAATTAGAGAAATATGACCTTAAGCACATACTAAGGCCTATCACCATGGTTTGATTGTTTTGGATGGATTCGTACTGGACTAGAATCTCCAAAGCATTACAGGCGATTCTAGAGGGCGTTTTTTAAAGATAAAATCTTAAGCCGTTAAATATAGTGAAGCAGCAAACGAGGCACACACAAAAACGATCGCAGATTTCTAGTTGAGTAAATCACCAGGGAATAACTACAATAATACTTGGATGAGTTTACGTACCGGCACAATTGAAGCGATTCAATAACTCTGTAACAACTAAAACTCAATCGATCAATCGATTGAGCTTTTATAGTATTACCCCTCTTACGCTATATAATTCAGCTCTACTTTACATAATATCTATTATGGGACCCAATAAGTAAATACGACCATGTCTACCTCTTTCGATAAACATGTCTATTTCTTCCGAAGTCTATGATTTAATCTTATATTGCGCATTACGCCCTTTGTGGCGGGAAGCTGAAGTTGGTTTATCCGTGCTCAATAATATATCGTCAATTTCAATTTCAGCGAAATCCCCATCGGGGAATTCAAGGCATTGACCGCAATTATCGCATTGTTTGCTCGGATCTTTATCACAACGATCACATTCTCCACATTTAGTGCATAACCGATCTTCTAATACGCATGCTTCTCCAAGATTTTTCAAGTTGCATCGACCCTCCAAATTAATGATTTACCTTAAAATATTCCAGGACTCAAAACTAACGATCTTGGATCTTTCGCCAGATTTCTTAATGCAGCATTTGTTCGCTGATTAGCCCAACCTTCATCGAGTAAT
>JGI24143J45723_1000355_pt1 | contig 24025 bp, 13 predicted proteins | sample BarGraIncu00432A_FD_45723 | JGI IMG/M metagenome (IMG submission 45723) | reverse complement strand
CCGTCTTAGTTTTTAATTCAGCTTCTAATTCATTCAATTTCATGCAGTATATCTGATGTTTAATACCAATACTTTTTCTGACGAATTGTAAATATTTTTGACTACGTCTGTTAGGTACCACATATATAATTTTTTCCAAACTATAATTCTTCATTTTCTTATCCTCAATGTCTGCTTCTATCCAATAAGGATTTTCTACAACCTTAGCGTCAATGAGCCATTCTGAACCATCCTTAAATATTATTTTAAAATCCCATTCATCCATATTAGGCCACAAAAAATATTCTAGTTTTTTCTTAATCAAAATGGTTTTAATAGCCATTTCAAGTTGTCCTGGATAATAAATATTGTGTGCTGCCACATCATTTAAAACCATTACTGAACTATCTACTTTAATACTTTTCACATTTATAAAACCTTTACTATGCTGGGTACAGTATTCAGAAACGCAACGTAGATTTTTGCCCTCATTTTCTCTAATAACTAACCCACAACAAGGACATATTTTTATTTCTTTCGTACTTTCTGGCAATTTATCATAAGCCATATAAAAAACATCAGGAAATTCTCTAATAAACCGTTGTTGTTCTTCCGTTTGTGAAAAGCGATCTAATAATAGATACGCATTATCTTTCTGTATTAAATAAGACCTTATCATCTCATAAGCTACTTGATCTTTACATATCATTTCTAAATATAGTTTTTGACCTTTATATTCCAATTCAGCATTGTATTTATCTTTGGACTTAAAAAGCTCTCTTCGTTCTAATATTTCAAACGCTTCTGGTAGTAGATAATAATTATACTTATTTCCTATACTAATTAGTGCATCTAAATGATATAATCTTGAATCTTGAATCTCTTTGCGATATTTTCTAGGAAGCTTATCAATCATATTAGAAAGAGGTTTTTCAAATGTTGTAATTAGCATATTTTCATGGAAAGGAAATACATATTCATTGTTTTCACCTATTAGCTTATACTTATCATTCAAATATGAAAACTTATCTAATGCTTTTTTTAATAGTGCGCAATACACCTCTTCTTCACTATCTATTTTTTGTTTCTTCTTATATAAACCTAATAGTGTCAAATCAAATGCTATTGAAAAATCTTTAATAAAATTACCCACTGTTATCTACCTCCATATAAATAAAAAAAGTTCTGCATATATGCAAAACTTAATAATAATTTAATAAACAAAAAGTTACCCTACATACCTTTACAATGGTATTATGGAGCATTAAAGGTTATAACCTTTTAACTTATCTTTATTACGTTGTCTCGAATACAATATTATTGTATCCTAATTGATATTATAAGTCTAGTCTTTATGTCTACCTTTAAGGGTATAGTTCATCTCATATTAAATATTCTCCCCATTACATCCCTAGTTTCCTATTAAATTCTTCCCTAGTAAAATTCCAAGAAATCTCATTATAATTGTTTAATTCACTAAGCTTATGAATCTCCCTAAAGTTCTTCTAAAATTCTTCTTAATATTTTTTATCACATTACTTTAAGAAGAAGGTTAAAAGTCATTTACCCCTTAAATAGAGCAATGTTCACCCCTTATAGCAGCTATTTATTCTTAAAGCTATTCTAAGGTTCTTCTATATTTCTTCTTAAGTTTTTCTTAAATAGCAAACATAAGTTGTCCATTTTATTCCCAACCTATGTTAGTTCCTCCGAGGTCATTACATAAACTGGGAGTTTATGTTTGCTAATGTACCTTGCAGAGTTTGGAAGAGAAGCGAACAATCTCTGTTGCTAATTTATGCTTATATAAAAGCTAATTATCGTACAAACTTCCAAGGTATTTCCCGAAGGAACTCGCAACTATAACAGTCAAAATACATGTATCGCTTTTTTCACCAATTAATGCCATAATAACATATAAAATGAATATATGGGGGTATACAGAAATGAATAATAATATTGAGGATTCAAGCAATTCATTTGAGGTTGCATTAGTAACTGCCTTAAAACTACCAGGTGTCAAAGTTAATAGAAGAGAATTTTTACTAAAAACATTTGATAGTTATTCAAAAAATGTTGCAATGGATATTATAGATATATTAGAAAGAGGACCGGTTGAAGTAGGCATAAGCGTCAAAACTTTAAACAAAATAGCATCAGATTTAATTCAAAAACGTACAATTCAAAGCACTGGTGTGTCTTTCGCAGCAGGTTTACCTGGAGGCCTTGCTATGGCAGCTACGATACCTGCTGACACTTTGCAATTTTTCGGGGTAACATTGAGATTGGCTCAAGAATTAGCTTATATATATGGCTATAAAGATATGTGGGCTAATGGAGATTTAGATGTTGAAAAGGTTAAAGGAGAATTAACTTTATTTTTAGGCGTTATGTTTGGAGTGGGAGGATCCTCTTCTGCAGTTAAGGTTCTTTCATCAAATATTTCAAAACAAATGTTGAAAAAATTACCTCAAAAGGCATTAACTAAAACAATTTATTATCCAATCATTAAGAAGACTGCATCTCTTATTGGGATTAAGATAACCAAACAAACTTTTGCTAAAGGCGTTTCAAAAGTAATTCCAGTATTAGGTGGCATAATATCTGGTGGTCTTACATATGCTTCTATGAAACCTATGGGAAATCGCTTAAGAGATACTCTAGCGGAATCTATTAATTATACTGAAGAAGAGGCTAATCGTGATATAGAAAGTATGTTTAATTCTGTAAATGTACCTTTTACAGAAGTCGCTGCTGACACTGAAGATAATGCTGCAGAGAGTAATGATAATTCTAACACAAATAGTCCTTCATTTAGTGTTGCTGATGAGTTGCTTAAGTTTAAGAATTTATTAGATATTGGTGTTGTTACACAAGAAGAATTTGATTTGAAAAAGAAACAATTACTAAATGGTGATATCTAGTGTAACTTCTATAAGTCAGGTCAAGGTAATTCATAGTCACCTTGACCAATTCATTTTAAATTATTTTATTTTACACTTTACTTATTAATATTCTTTACCACCCCAACAGCAACCCCTAAAATACTCATTTGAGTCTCTGTAACATTAATTGGTTCATAATTTGAATTCTCAGGCATAAGAAGTATTGTATCTCCCATTTTAACGAATTTTTTTAAAGTAGTATTACCATCTAAATCCACAGCTACTATTTCATGATTATTTGCAATATTTTGCTGGCGGATAACTACTAAATCCCCATCGTTAATATTGGCATCTATCATACTATCACCTTTTACTTTTATCATGTAATTAATGCTATTTCTTTGAACCCATATCTCTGGAATATAAAATTCTTCGTCAATGATAGAATTTAATAAAATTGGATCTCCAGCAGCTATTCCACTAAACACATTCAATTTTTTCATGTCTTTAAGCTCTGATAACTCTTCATTTTCAAAGATTAATTCACTTATATTGTTATAATCTCTCATGAATTTATGATTAATATTGTTTCTTAGATCTACATAACAATAATTTTCTAAACTAGAAGGCAACATAGAAGACTTAAATGCAGGTATATCCTCAATAACTTCTAGTTCACGGTTTATGAATACTAAATCTATACCATCTGTAGCTAATCCATACATACAAGTCATTGATGTATTTATGTAACTTTTTAGCTGTTCAAGGCAAGTTATAATTCCAGCGCTCTGCCTTTTGACTTCAATGAAAATATAAGGTATTTTAACATTATTCTTATAGATTGAAACCACCACATCCACAAACCCGATTTTAGAGAAACTGTTAACTTGATACTCTACATCTAAAAGTTTCTCAGGGTATTTATATGTTTCCTTCAATTCATGAATAATCCACTGCCTTACTTTTTCCTCGGCTGAATATACATCCATAAGTTTTTCTTTAAATGCGAAATTCTCTTGAGTAATGGAGTAAAAATTACTTATTAATGTGTTTTCATCGTGTTTTAAAAACTTAGAATTAATATCACTGATAAATTTTGATGGTGTTCCATCTGCAGTCAAGTAAAGCCTTTCAGTAGCTCTAGTCATGCCCACATACATAAGTTTTCGTTCTCTGGTCTCAATAGTTCCATCATCATCCATAGTACTCATTTTTAATGGAATGGATTTAGAATTTAGTCCTATCATGATTACAACTTTAAATTCAAGCCCCTTAATAGAATGCATGGTTAGAATTTTAACTTTATCATCTCCAAATTCATAACCATCTTGCCTCGTCATAAGTTTATATGATACATTTGCATTTTCAAGGTAGGAACTAAATTCCTTAATCTGACCATTAGTCCTAGCTATTACGGCTATATCGCCGTATTTATAGTGTTTTGAAAGTGAAGAAATAAGATTTCTTACGTAATTTGCCTCCGAAGCCTTGTCTTCAAATACTCTAAATACAGGGTAAACCCCTTGTTTATCTAATAAAGATGGCTTAACATAGTTTTCATCTTCAATAATAAGTAGATCTTTTTCTAATAAGCTATAGGCAGCCTGAGCAATTTGAGTAGTAGTTCTATAGTTTTTAGCAAGCGAATTGCTTCTTCCCTTAACATCAAAACCCACACTAGAGAAGCTTCTTCCTTTAACTAACCAAGACTGAGGATAAATACTTTGTGCATTATCTGATACAAACATAATAGAAGAATAATCCTTAACATTTATTAACTCATACATAAATTCTAACTGAACCCTAGTAAGATCCTGACTTTCATCAGATAATATATGTGTGTATTTTTTAATAGGTTTTTTCCTAACTTGTTCTAGTGCTAAAAGTGAAACATCATTAAAATCCACTTTATTATTTGCTCTCATACTAGAATCATACAACTGCATTACTTTAAAAATAGCGCTTCTAGTTCTTGAATTTTTTTGGAGTTTTTGAGGGCCATCACCAATTTGATTTGACATTCTACCAATTCTATCTGCATTTTGATATTCCTCAACATCTAAATATCTACAAGCTTTGATCCATCCAATTTCTTCCATTAAAAAATTCAAATTGCTCTGTTCTATTATTTTAACATCAGAATAATATTGTTTAGCATCGTAGATAGCCTTTATAATTATATTTGTAGTAACAGCTTGTCTACTTTCAACAACTAGTTGTAAATTATTAGACTTGCAGTATTCCATAAAGTATCTATACATCAGNGCATCTATATTTTTGATTTCTAGCTTGCTCTTATCTATTTCAAAAAGAGATATAACTTCATATTCCCTGTCCTTTTCAATCTTATCATAGATATATTTAATATAACTTATCAAGCTTTTATTGTAAGTTACCATCAAAATTTTATCATCCTTATCAAGGCAATAATTTTCCAATAAAAATGGTATTCTATTCACTGCAACAGTGGTTTTTCCAGAACCTGCAACTCCTCTAATTAAAGAATGTCCAGCAGGCTTACTCTGAACAAGTTTTCTTTGCTCTACATTAAGTTGCATAATTCTTCCCCCTAGACGTTAACGTTTTTAATTATGTTAATAATATCCTCACCATATTTTTCATATTTCACTTCGCCAAACCCTTTAATCGAAATAAATCCTTGTTTATCTTTTGGCATTACTTCAATTATTTTTATCATTTCCCCATTATTAAAAATATAATAAGGTGGAATTCTGTTTGAACTTGCTTTAGACGTTCTATAGGCTTTTAAAGCTTTTACCAACGTTTCTTTATTAACTTTTACGTTTTTAATTATGGCTGGAGTTACCTTTGGCTCCATTTTCGGAATATTCTCTTCATTAAAATTGATTTTAAACTTACTACTATAATCTATGCTAGTACTTGTATCTAGCCCTTTTAAAATTTCTGCGATTTCTTTAGCTCTTGTCTCTTTATAAACCGCTACTACAGTACTTTCCACTAGCTCTTTAATTTTAGTATTCAATAAATCAACCTTTATTACTTTCTCTTTAATATCCTCAGGACACTCTTTAAAATTCAATGTAGATTTAGGATTTGTAAATACTGTTAAAGATAATACTGGCATCTTATCAAGATTGTGCTCATTTAAGATTTTCTTTAAACTAATCTCGGCCCTTCTATTTTGTTCCACCGGACTATATATACCTTCTTTGGACCATTTTTCACCCCTTTGTACATATCTTGAGAAATTACCCTGACTATCAATCTCAATGTTCCCTTGAAGACTCTTACACTTTATAATGTAGAAAAACTGATGAGTAATCATTAAAAAATCTATATTTGCAACACTATCTCCCTGGCCTAACCTAATGTTATGTAACCCGTAGAAAGGCACTGGTGAATTTTTAAGTTCAAAATACACTTTGCCAAGTCCCTCTTGTACATACCTTTGAAGGTTAAGTTCATTATCAATTTTCTTCATCATTGCTTGGTCAGTGGAATTCTTCAAAATCTCCTTAAGTTTAATAATATCTTTACTTTCCTTGTTAAATTCCTTTATAAAAATTGGTGTGTTTATTGTTCTCATAAGTTTACTTTCAAAACTAACACCAAGTATACTTTTTTTTATAACATCAAAAATACCCATAATAGCCCCCATTTTTTCATATATTGTTTAATTATAACATATTATGTTTATATTCTCCATTATAGATCAATTTTGTTATTTTCCCTTTAACTCTTCATACTTTTTAATATAAAGTAAAAAATCTAGCATTTTTTATTATGCTAGATTTAACATATACCTCATATAAATAATCTTGTAACTTTTGTTAATTACTAATTTTGCTAATAGCGGTGGATGACATTTATTTCATGCTGTTAGCCCTGATGAATTTGCATCACTTGAACTTATTGGATCTTTGTTTTTACTTAAAAATGAACACCCGTCAACATGATATTTATACAGTTATACTTTGATTTTTACTTGGTGCATTGCCCTTGGAACAGGGAGCGGTACTAGCTGATGAACTACTTTAGAACTAGAAGTAATCCCTTTATAGCTAACTGGATTAACATTAAAACTTACATTGTTCCATTAAAGGTAGCAACAACTGTTCCATTTTTATCAGTTCTATAAACTGGTATTCTCTTAGCCTTTAATCTATTCATAACCTCTTGTGTATGATGTCCATAGCTATTACCTTTACCAACACCTATTACAGCTTACTTAGGGTTTACCTTATTTAAGAAACTTTGTCCCGTAGAAGATTTACTTCCATGATGCCCAACTTTAATTACTGTTGCTGATAAATCTAGCCCTTTTGATAACATTGGGCTTTCAGATACAGTCTACAAATACTACGCCAATTGTCTGTATTTTAATACTAGCAAATTTTTCTGTACCATCTTAAAACTGCTCCACCATTTCTGATAACCGTTGCATCCTTCCAATTATTCTTATTTGTTACTTTCATTAATATCTCTCCTACAACCTTTGCTGTTAATTTTCCATCAGTTTCTTTTACATAAGAATGGATTGCCTTTATAGCGATTGTATTTTTTACTACTTTTTTCAATTCTATTTCAAAATTGTCATAATCAATGTTTAATTCAATTTTATCATTATTTCTTTTTATAAAATTTATAGAGTTTAATAAATTTATCTCATTACGATATGTTTTCTTATTTTTTTCGTTCAAATTATCATTTTTAAATATTTGATTAAGTTCTAACACTTTCTCATAAGTTCCTTGTCCCATAAACTCTGTATTTCTAAAAATATATTTGCTTCTTTTTAATCCTTTGATGGTCTTTAAACTTTCAAAGTTTTTCCCCTCCGTTATTTCAATTAAATCCCCAATAATTTCTACCATTTGAAGACCTCTCAACCATGAAAGAATTTTACTGAAATAGACATCTTTTGTCTTAATTCTAATTTGTGAGTATGCGTGAATATTGTTAAAATCTTTCTTTAGAGTTTCAATTACTATTTTTTGTTTAGAGTCAGCATAGTCTTTTATAATACTGAATAATATGTGATTTTTCCAAAATAGAACAGCTTTCTCATAGGCTTCACTTCTAATACTTTGTTTGAATTTTATATTAAGTCCATTTTTCTCTATGTTTCCAAACATAATTAAGTCCTTAATAACATTAGATGCGGTTCTATCACTAATATTTAATGATTTAGAAAATTCATCAATAGTCGTTACAGGAGTTTTTTCAAGGTATTCTAATATCTCTGTATACTTATTAAAGGGCAATTGTGGTGTATAATAAAACAAAATCTTAGGTATTTTTCCATCCAAAACATAATCTCTAAAAATATCCCAATAAAGTATTAGTTTTTGACCCTTTCGTAACACCAATCTTTTATTAATTAATTCTTTAATAATATCTTCTCCAAATATCTCATGTATATTATAATAATCCGCAGGCGTATCATTAGCAATTTTTATTATACATGCATTCTCTTTATGAGATAGTTCACTTAAATCCTTCTGAAATAAATCTTCTATATTCATACTTTGCCCAATAATTTGTTCTTGATTAATCCCACTAGATACTAATTTATAAACATGAATACAGAGTTTTTTTAATAACCACGGATAGCCTTGACACTGATCCGCTAAATACTCTTGTAGAATTTTATTTACCGTTTGATCAAGTTGTTTTGAGAAAATGGTTATTGCTTTCTTCATTTCTTCTTTTGAAAATATTGTAAGTTCGAAATTCTTCCTTCTATCTGATAGACTATGCCACATAAAATATGCTGGATGCTCAACAGGAACAACTACATCAGTTTTCCATGCAAAACCAAGTATCAAATTTTCTTTAATAGAATCTACATTAATGCTAATTCTTCTAATATTTTCAAATAAATTCATTAATTCTTTTTTAGAGAAAGTTTCCTCAAATTGGTCAAAACATAATATAATTACCTTTTCTTCATTGTCTAACTGCTTAAAAATCTCTTGGAAGCTTTCATGTTCAAAAGGTACTGATGAATTTGAATAAGTTAAACCATCACTTGGCTTTGATATAAATCCTTTGTCAATGGCATTTTTGAAACATTCAATAATTGCAAATTCTGCATATCTACTTGAAATAGCTGCTCTAACATCGACTGCATAAATAAAATATTTACTTTTATTCTTCTTCTTAAAGATTTCATCTGAGAGCCGTAATATAAAAGAACTTTTTCCCCACCCTGATGGTGCGGTTATTGAAAATAACCTTGTATTACTGGTTTTATTTCTAACTTTATTAAAATACTCTATCGTGTCTTCTAAAAGATGTTGCCTTCCCACAAAATCTTCTGGACGTGATGGTCTATAATCTGCCCATTCATCTCCACCAGATACCTCCACTACACTACCTATTTCTCCTTCTATATAAGACTGTTCTTTTGTGTCAAGGTTATTCCACTCTAAAATTTGATAATCAGTATTTAATTCTTTCAATTTAGTTAAAAGGGAAATATCTGTGATTTTCACTCCTTCTTTTGCATTAAAACAAGTAATACTCTTAGCTATGGTAGAACCATCAACATTTTCTATCTTTAGCCAAAATTCACCATAGTTAGATATTAAAAGTACAGATTCTTCCCTATAAGTTTTACCTATTTTTAATTCAAGTTTCTCATCAGATATGATATTGCCGCTTATTTTCAACAACTCTATTACACGCTCATTTGTATATATTGACAACCGTCTTCTCTTTTCTGGTGTCTTTTTCTCCCATTCCTCCATTATGCCTTTTGCATCTTTCCCTAATGGTCCAGTAGTGATTAACCAACCAGCTGACACCCCTTTCACATCTACATTTCCAAGAATTTTTGTTAAGACATCCGCAGATAATGTACTATTATGAGCTTTACATTCAACATAGATTTCTTCTCCATTAATTCTATGTTTTGCGAATAAGTCTACTTCCATACCTGTGATTCTAATTTCTTTAACAACATCATACTGCATAGCTAAAAGTATCTTACAACCGATATTTTCAATAAGTTTCCCCTTATCTGTTGTACTAACATCATCACTTACAACTACCTCAATTTTATAAGACATCATTAACCCACCCCCCTGATTTTATTCGTAAGTAGTGTATATTACACTATTAATTGTTTTTTAAGTATTGCTACTATTTCTAAAAAAACGACCAATGGATTCTCTATGCCCCACCATACCTGGACTAAATGTATATCAATAAATTTAGGTTAAAAATATAGGCAAAGACATCCTTCCATTATAGTACTTATCTATATATTCCATAACTTAATATATTTCCCTCTAATATTTGCAAAAAAATAAAGTTCTAAGGCATCTCAAAGCTTCTAAGTACTTTTAATAGGTGGTTTTGCCTTTATCCTAATTAAATTCACAAGTAACCAGTATAAGGTACTAAAACTTTTACATATGAACTCTTTCATATATCATGTATTATCATTTCATATGTTTTTAAATCTATAAAATAAATGCGATTCTTGCGGTCTTTTATTGTAATATATATTCCTAATAGCTCATTACTCAAGCAATTCACATTCATTGTATAACTATAGATTAAAATATTCACCAAATCTTTAATAAGCAAACTTTCATATGAATTTACTACTCTATCAAAGATGAAATCAGAATTAATATTATAATTGGAATCATGATATAAAAAAAATTTGTATTTACAAATAACGTGAAATCTAATATTTCAAAACGGGCTATCTAATATCTCCTATCAAGTAATTTCATAGAAAGACTTTTACAATCAGAAAGTTTTCTAATTTTAAAAGCACTAATAAAAAACAATCTTTCTAAGCGGTAATCAAATTTATCATTTAATATACCGACATCATTAATAAATATATTGAACGTTTATAACTCTTGTTTTAAATCATATTCCCATTCTTCTGGTCTTATTATCATATACATCCTCACAGTACCTATGATTTAATCATAATTAACTAGCATTGAGTATAACAATAACCTGCTGTATCAATCACGCAACAAAGAAATAATACAATGATGATATTTCACCAACCTTAATCCAACACATTAATCTGCACAATGTTAATATCAGTATAACTGTTAGTTTCTCCATATACGATTTCTAGAAACGAATTTTTATCCTTTAATGCTTTTTCTAAAATTCCTTCTTTTCTTAATGGAACATAAATTGCAGGCAATCTGGCTTGGCAGTTTACTGACTTATCTAGATTGAATACACTAGTGGTAGATGAATCATATTCCATGAGTTTATAAGCTACATTTAGTAACCAGTATGTCTCTTTACCATTACTATATTTTACTTAGTAATTCTTTGTTGTTAATCACAAACTGTATAATTGTACTTTCCTCTATTTTAAATTCTATTTCTTTATATACTTCAACCACTATCTTATCGGTCCTTTTTTGAACTAATCCTACACAAACACAATATACCTCATCTTCCTTATTAATTACATATTGAACATATTTTTTTATTAGTTCTAAGCTATTAAATGCTGATATATTATTTTCTTTAAATGCCTGCCCAAGTTCTATAAAGACATCATATTCACTGCTATCCCTGAACTGAATTTGTGCATAATTATCATATATGTATATTTCCTTTATGTATCCATCTACACACCTAGGCTTTCCAAAATCCTTCTCAACAATTTGATTAGCCTCTTTTCCTAATATTCTAGTTCCTTTTTCATTCCCACTACCAGCTTTTCCCTGTCCATTTAGAGATGGAGTAACTGAACCCTTTTCTCCAACAGGCTTAGCAGGTATATTTGTTTTTGTATTGCTTGTACTACCTTCGCCTGGAGTTGTTATATTAGTACCACTTTTCTTTTCCTTATGTGTCTTTATTCTTCTGTCAATAGTCCCTTCTATATGCTCATCAGATACTTCTACAGCCTCGCCGTTGCTTGTAGTATATGTAGTTAAACCCTTATATAAAACTTCACTTGGGCACCTATCTTTGTGGGGATTATCACCTCCATTTGTACGAAAAAACATATTTCCTCGATATTCCCTTAAATCAACGTGATGTAATCTAGCCTTGCATTTATTTTCTTTACAATATAATTTTCCTCTATACTTATTTCTATACAGCTCTCTAGTTATAATGTCACGTGCATTTACTTCCTTTTCTACACCATTTTCTATAAACTTTGCTATCGGTATTTTAACAGCCATATTCTGACCTCCCATCTTGTATATATTATACCATATTTTTCTTTTTATGTTTAATTAAACAAATTAACCTGAAATAGAATAATTCAATGCATTTCACTAATTCCCAAAGAGTTTTACTCTATAATAAAAATCTGTTACCATTAAGGACAGAGTTTCTATGTTCAAAATAATTAAATTGCTGAAAAAAAGTATAAAATCCTGGATACTTATGAGAATAGGTTTGGTAGAATTCTGGAAATCATCCATTCATTTATCCTCCAAAATATTAATTGCCGTTAAATCGGCTATTTAATATAATTGGAGAAATTTGAAAGAATTATTGTGAACATTTTAAATATAAACTATTTAGTTAGGCAATGTCTAAGTGAATTTCAGAATCATATATTGATAGATGTAAATCCCGTTATTAAAACAACATAATAACATGTCGAAAGATCTATTAAACCTTTTATAATTAGTCAAAAAACCTGGTTATTCTCAAACGCTTCAAAAGGTGCAACATCGAGTGATATTATCTATAGTATTATTGAAATATCCAAAGAAAATAGGTTGAGTACGTTCCCACATCTAACATGTTTATTTGAGCAGCTGCCGAATATAAAGGTGAATAATAAAGAAATACTAGATGATCTTCTTTCATATTCTAAGGATTTCCCTGATAATAGCAGAAATCCACTAAAGAAATAGTATTATAGCTCTGGCCTTAGTTTAATGTATGGGCTATTTTACGCTTACCTTACATAAATATAATACATTATGAGGATATTGCTAATTCAATTGATGAATATAATATTTTCTACAATACCAAAAGATTGCATACAAAAAATAAACGGCCTTTACCCTTCGAAATTCAGGGTTTTAGCCGTTTAAGTGATTTTCATTATTTACTGGGTCTACTTGACAGGGTGCCGTTCATATCTATGGTGTAGTCTACCACTTCAGTATTTGTAGTTATTAGAGGACCTTAAAACTCTAAATCCCCATTAGTTCATCAATAACTTTTTTTATTCCATTTATATATAATTGAACATATTTTCTTTTATAAACCGAAATATATGATGGATGGTGAATTGGAATGTAATATGTATCTTCATATTTTTTCCAAATATAATTGTAATCTTTACTTTTTTCAAATATAATACCAAAATTTTTCTGTACAGCAATTGAAACTTTCTGACCTAGTAAAAACACTAATTTCGGAGAAAATTCTTCAATCTCGGCTACTAGATTTTGAAAACATCTATTAATTTCTTCTGTCTTAGGATACCGCAGTTTTTGATTGTCATCTAACGGCAAACATTTTACTATATTTGTCCTGTAAGTTTTTATATCACTGCAAGCATTCTCTACTTGGTTAATCAATGAACCTGAATTTGTATCATTAGATAACGGAATATCTGAGTCAATATCTACTACTTTTTTTGCAGATAGACCGACCCATATTACCTCACACATCTTTTTTTTATCTAATAATGGTTTTTGATTATTACACAAACCGCATTTTTTACATTCCTTAATTGACTCTATCATTTTTATACCTCGCTATTTAATTCTAATGTTTTAGTTATATACTCATTAATTTGTTCTAAAGTGCATTCAGTAAAATTACCAGATTGGAAATTATACTGACTTCTGCCATTATAATTACCTATCTCTTCATTAAGTGTACAGTCCATTATTTCCCCATACTTCTCAATAATTTTATTGTACAATTGTGTACCGTGATATGGCCGAAATTGAAACACACTTGTACGGAAATTTCCATCTAATTCACTCGAAATGCATTTTAGCTTTCGAGCCAATTCAAAAGTTAAATCAAAATCATCAACGGTTTCACTTGGAAATCCATAAATAAAATACCCCTTAACATCTATACCAGCTTGCAAAATCTTACCTACAGTGTCTATTAATTGTTCTGTAGACCCATCTTTATTTACTAATTCTCTTATTCTACTAGATCCTGATTCAATTCCAACAAATAATTCTTTGCATCCACTTTGCTTTAATTGCTTTAATAAATCATATGCATTATTGAAAGTCAATATATGTGCCATACCTCTCCATGATAAATCTTCAAATTTTTCGAAAATTTTAATAGCATTTATTATACTATTACGATTTTTCAAAAACAAATCATCAAGAATCCTTATACACCTTACATTTGGAGCTTTATCTATTATATCTAAGATTTCAGAACTAATACCTTCGTTACTTATGGTCCTTACCTTAATATCATTGTTTAAGCTTCTAGCTCCCCCACAAAAAGCACAGTCATAAATGCACCCTCTGGAAGTTACCATAGCTGATTCAATTTCACCGTAATGATTTATAATTTCTCTATTTTTGAAATACTCTCTATTTATTCTAACGTTAGTTATATCATGTGGAAAATATATTGAATTAGAAGAAACTTTAAACACTCGTTTATTTTCTTTGAATTCAACTGGCTCATCCTTAATTTTATTAGATACAATTGCAGAAACTATAAATTCACCTTCACCAATTATAACATCTATTCTATTTTTTGTATTCCATTTAATTATATCAGAGGATATAAACTTTACAACTTGTCCACCTATAATAAATGAAACTTTACTATTACATTTCTCAACTATTTCACGGACAAGAGGTAAGTTTTGAGTAAAAACATTTATTATAATATAATTAGGCTCCTCCCTTTCAATAGTGCTTAATATTTCACTTATCCCTAATTTATCTGCAACGCAGTCTATTAATTTTATATTAACATTTAACTTTTCTAAATATGTAGCAATATACCCTAACCCAAGAGGTGGCAAATAATCTTCTTCTATATCACACTTATATCTATAAATTGGAGCATTAAACAGCAGCACCTTTTCCATAATGATTCAGCCCCTTACAAATTAGTAATTAATTTATATAATTTTTCTATAGAACTTTCAACCTCTACATTATTTTCAATTAACTCTACCCTAACATTCATTTTTTCTAAACATAGAATTCCCACTTTCATGAATTTCAATTCTAACATACTTTTATTATTTCTTTCAAACCTACTAGGAACTTCTCTAGCATTTAATCGATCTTGGATAATATCTATTGACGCAGATAAAGCTATTTGCAAATCTGGTAATATAATATTACTATTTATATTTAGTATAAATTGCTCTTGCACATTATCCATTCTTTGTAAAATGAGGGAAGACAATATATACCTATCACTAACAACAATCTGATTCTTTTTTAAAGAAGGAATAATTACCTTATTTAAATGTTCATATCTATCAGCAGCTACTAAACAAGCTAATGCATCAGCACCTATGGTTTCAGATATTTCCCTCGTAAATTTACCTAATTCAGTATCAGTTGGCTCTTTCGTTAGAATAACATCATAACCATCATTTATCATTTTTTCTACTACACCTGCTATAATAGTTGTTTTACCAACTCCATTAGGACCATCAACTGAAATAAATTTACCACCTAAATTATTCTTTATCATTTAACCTTCCTCTCTATATTATAACTTACTCTTAATAATTCACTCCTTCTTAGAATATCATCATTTGACTGAAACCCCTTCTTAGTATATCTTGAATTATGGTTACGATGGATATTAGCACTATCCTTGCTATCCGCCCTCTCTTTTTCCTCTACTAATAATGATCTATAACAATCTATAATTCTTAAATTTATTCTTTTCCCTTTTTATCTACTTTCTGAGATATTAATATTAAAAGTACTGATTTATAGGAATAGAACCTACCAATTGTATCAATTCTTAATTGGCTTATATACAGTACTCATTGTATACAGTACTCATTATATCCATTATTTCTGGTACTTTATTTATTATAAATTCTTTATCTATTTGTTCCTTAGAATATAGATAGAAAAAGGCATTTTCATCTACTTTCCCTCTAACTCCTTCAAGACTTTCATATGTGCACGGTCCTGCTTTAGGAAACTTGATATAAATTTCATTTCTATGTATTTTAGATGCAAAATCATTTTTAAACTTTATTAATACCAAATCTAATTTAACTGATGACTCTTCACAAACTTTTTTTAATAACTCTGCAGCTCTTTTAACTTCCACTATTTTACAAACGCAGATTTCATTATATAATGTTGTATTCAAGATGAATTTTTTTTCACTTATCATGTATTCTATTAACGGAGAAAAATACCGATAAAACTTGTCCAATTCTTTGCTTTCTTCTGATTGCATTCCTTTTATTGCTTTCTTTTGATTACTTTTCTTTAATTGATTTACCATGTATACATATTCATAATATGACTTCCAGATTGGTTTTCTTCTAGCACTTCTTTCAAAGTACTCATTGATTATAGGGTTGTCAATATAGTTTTTAAAATCTGATATAATATCAGTATCAGACAATAATTTATACCTCCTACCTTTATACCCAATTCCTTCCCTACATAACGCTTCATAAGAAAAAACTGTATTAATGTATCCATTTTCACCTAATTCTTTCTTATCTGATTCTTTCTCATCCACTTCTTTAACACACTGTTTAATTAACTCTGATTCATATACAACAACCGGGTGCGATATTACCCATTTCCCCTGTTCTTCTTTAGCTCTAAATACATTGTCAATGTTACTTAAAGTATTCTTTCTAAATGCTGGTTGAAAACCTTTATTATTAACCAATACTGCTGTTATTCCTTTGGTGATTCTTTCTATATCTATAGCAGCATTGCTAAATCCCATCATTTTAGTATCTCGACAAATGTAATCTAGCTTATCTACATCAACTGTATTAGAGTTTAGTAAGCCTATCAAACAATTCTCTATTCCTTGATCCTTACTTGAATTTTTATATCTAAATCCAATAACCATCCTTGCGGCAAGTTCTAAATCTATTAATTCATAATTCTTTTCGTCCAAAAAGTTACTGACTTTGTTAATTAGCATAGTTGCACTAACAATCTCATGTGGTGAAGGTTTAAGTAAATGTTTAAATTCATTATATCCTTCAAGAAATGAATTTTTCTTATCATCACTAATCTGCAATGATGATTCTATAGCATTTAGAAGATCATTATCGATCTTCTTTACGCCACTTTCACTACTTTCTTCAATGTTAAAATAATTTTCACATGTATGTGAGAATGGTGCATGCCCAATATCATGAAGTAACGCTGCATATAGAAATGTATTTCTCAATTTTTTTTCTTCATACTTAACGAATATGTTTTCTTCTAAAATATCTACTTTTATATTTATAAAGAAGCTTTCGCTTGCTTTTTTAGCTATAAAGTAAGTTCCCAATGAGTGTATAAACCGATCATGTCTTGCAGCAGGATATAAAACCCTAAAACTTCCTTGTTCTATCCACTTTAAGCGTTGGAATTCTATACTATCAACTATTTTTATAAACATGCTTTCAACTTCTATATATCCATGTACAGGATCTTGAATAATTTTATTTTTATTTTTCATCCTTTACTCACTCCTTAATTGATGTAGAAATTACTTGAACTATATCTTTTGGACTTCCTGAAATAAAATAATCATCTATAATTGTTTTTATATTAGTTTGTAACCGTTACAACAAATATAAACTTTTCTTCTTCTAACGTTAATATCCTTTCATATGATTGTATTATTTGATAAACATAATCTATACACATTGTTGTCATTGCGCTCACTTTCTTCTTAATTCCTTGTCAATTACATCTTCTATTTTAAAAATTTGTTTAAGTGAAACTTAGTTTTTCCCTTGATCTAATAACTCCATAAAAACACTCCCCACTAACTGTATAATATATAATCTTACATTTAATTCTCAAAACTAACATTAACTATATTTTATCATAATATTCCTGCTAAATTTGTCTAATATTGTAATATTTAAATTGAAAATATTGCCATACTACTCAAAGTTACAAATGTAACTAATCACTATACACCTATCCCTATATTAAAATTTTACATAACTTGACTACTATGGATGCTGTGAATCAGTATACAGAATCCGGTGTCTTAGGATTCAAAACATGTTTCGAAGTATAAAAACAAACTCACTTTCCCTGTGGTATAAATTATATTGTATATCTTTTATCTATCCTTCATTCGGCGTCTTCCTATGTTATAATAACCCCATACTACTACCCAAGGAGGCCCACCATGAAAATCTACAACAAACTAGTCCGCGACAAAATCCCTGAAATAATTCAAGCTACTGGTAAAAAATTTGATGTTCACTATGCTACAAAGGAAGAACTACTACCTTTACTTGAGACAAAATTAGATGAGGAAGCATTTGAGTATTTAGAAGCTAAAAACCTAGAAGAACTTGCTGATGTGATGGAAGTTTTATTTGCCCTTGCTAATACTCTTGGATATTCTGAAGAAGATTTAATTAACAAAAGAAATGCAAAAAGAGAAGAAAGAGGCGGCTTTGAAAAAGGCATAGTCCTTGAAAAAGTCTACGAATAGACCAAACCCACCATATCAACTATGGTGGGTTAATTTATTTTTTTATTTTTCTAACTTTTCAAGTCTTTCTTTATAAAATCTTCTAGTCCTATAATCAATAATATCTTTAAAATGAGCTATAAATAAAGGATTATAAATAAATCCACCTAAATCATCATTTAAACAAAAATATGATTTATCTCTATAAAAGAAATCTTTTGATGAATTTAAAAATGCCTTTATTGGATTTTCAGCAACTCTTATATATTCCTTTTTATTGAATTTCTTATATTTTTTAGTTGAATTATGTCTCAAAAGATCCGCAGCATTGGATGCTTTAACATAGAAATCTCTAAAGCTTAAAAATATATTCTCTTCATCTATTTTTAACTTTATGTTACCACTATTATAAAAAGCTAGAAGTAATGGCATTTTATAAGTCTTAACCATTGAAGTTTTCTCAATATTATTTAAAAATTCATAAGCTTTAGTGTTTAAAAGTAGTTTCTCTTCTTCTGAAATTTCATCTATTTTATTTAGAAATCCTAGATAATCATTGAAAATATTTAGTTCTCCTCTGGATCTTATTACATTGTATAGGTCATCATCCATGTAAGTATACATTTGAAGCCTACTTGGTCTAGTTTTTAAATCTTCTTTTATTCTCTTAAATTCATCTACTACCAATTCAAATATATTCTTTTGCTGCTGCAGCATCTTCTTGAATATATCAAGAACTCCAAGGTCGAAATCTACTATACAATCATCTGGATATTCTTCTGTAGGTAATTTACCCTTTGCAGCATTTCCTTCAGGATCTTTTAAATTTCCACTTAAAAAGAATGGAACAAATTGTGCTTTTTTATAATTACCTATAAAGTCTAAAATGTTCACATACTTCTTGTCCTTATATTTTCTTAACCCTCTTCCAAGTTGCTGAAGAAAAATTGTTGGGGATTCTGTAGGTCTTAAAAATAATATCATATCAATTTCAGGAATATCTAATCCTTCATTAAACATATCCACAGAGAATATAATATTTAGCTCTGCTTTCTTTAACTTATCCACAGACTTTTTTCTATCCATAGAAAATTCTGTTTGCTCGCCACTTACTACGGTGCAAGCCATGATTCCATTTTCATTAAAATATTTACTCATGTACTCTGCATGTCTTCTGCTGGCACAGAAGCCTAATGCTCTTTTACTGTTATATTTTTTATAATGTTTTAGAATTAAATCTGCCCGTTTGTTAATCATTAAAGATTTTTCTAATTCAACCTCATCATATTTACCATTTCTAAAGGATATCTTTTCATAATCTGTATCATCGAAAACTCCATAAAACCTAAAAGGAACAAGCCATCCTTTGTCTATGGCGCCTTTAAGTCTTACTTCATAAACAACATTGTAATCACAAAGGGCAAATACATCTTTATTATCCATTCTCTCAGGAGTTGCAGTAAGTCCTAAAAGAAACTTCGGAGTGAAATATTCTAATATATTTCCATAATTACCTGCTGCTGCATGATGGAATTCATCAATTATAATATAATCAAATTCATCTCTTTTAAAATATTTTTCACACAGGTACTTGTTTTGTCCCATAGTTTGTACCGTAGCAAACACAATATCACAATCAGTATCCTTATTCTTACCACTAAAAAATCCGGTTTTAATATTAGGCCTAATGTTTTTAAAGGATGTCTCTGCTTGATTTAATATTTCTTCTCGATGGGCCACAAATAAAATCTTATTAAAATCTAGCGAATCAAAAGCTGCTAAATAAGTTTTTCCTATACCTGTTGCTGCCACAACTAAACCTTTATCTAAACCTTCTTCTCTGCATTTCTTAAGTTCATACAAGGCCTCAATTTGTGCACCTCTAGGTTCATACAGAGGAATTAACTTACCAAATTCTTCTCTGTTATCTTCTATTTTTTCTAAAGCATTAAAAATTTTAGGTCTTTTCCATACTGATGAATAACGCCGCATCTCAGCATCATCAATAATTATAGAATGATTTAAAAATAAGTCTTCAAAAACATTTTTAAAATGTGTGAAATCTTCTAGGTTTTTATTCTTATTTAGTCTATAATTCCATTCAATGCCACTAGTTAATGCTGAATTAGACATATTAGAAGATCCTATAAAAACATCTCCATCCTCTTCATATTCAAATATGTATGACTTAGGATGAAATGATTTATTAGCAATATTATAGAACCTTAAATCTACTTTATCTCCCAGCGCATTCTTTACTAAATATAAAGCCTGAGGTTGAGTGATATTAAGATAGTTTCCTGTTAGAATTCTTATTCTAACGCCTTTGTCAGCCACCTGTTTTAAATCATTAATAAGCAATTTCACTCCTGATTCCATCAAAAATCCTACTATGATATCTATGGTCTTTGCCCTTTTTAATGAAGCAGTTAATTTAGGCAGTAAATAATCTTTATCTCCCGTAGAGCAGTTTGAATCATACTCTAGAGTTGCCTCTTTAAATGCAATGGAATCACTGGTTGTTATTTCTTTATTAATTATATCTTCAATCATCATACTCAACTAACCCCTCTTTTAATTTCGTTACTGCTAATTTGTATATTGATTTACATTTTTCTTTTATTTTACCATATATAAATTAAAAAGTAGAAATCTTCTGCAGTTACATTCTGGAATTATTAATATTCACTTAATACACCTAGATATCCACTATATGTTAAGTTAATTAGAATAATCTCGATAATATTAATGATGTTTTTTAATTTAAGTATAGATTCTGTTATTAAATATATTTGATTCCTAAAGATTTCCCAATTAACTAATAAGTTATTATTTCGAACTCATATTGTTAAATTTAATTAGCTTTTACAGCAATATTAACATTCCTTAGCCCAATTAGATCAATGTTACTGCAGTTCCTTAAATTAAATTCTTATTAAGTTTTACAAGATTCTAACTAATTTTAATTAAATTTAATAACGATATAGGAGGTATATCATTTTGAAAAACAAAGTTTTGATTTCATTCGCTGCTGCCTTTGTGATAGCGTCTGCAACACCTTTTTTCGCCTTTGCAACACTTCCTAATGGCACTGTTGTAATTGGCAACAAATCATTTGACTTAGGATATGCTAATGGCACTGCAAATCTTTCAGAAATTACGGATGCAATAATCGAAGGTGGCGCGGTTTATGTTAAAGATTTTTCAGGAAACTGGATAGACAATACCACAGGAAATATTGTAGACGCGAGTGTTGTGCCTGGTGAAGATGGCGATGTTGTAATAGATACAACTATTATTACATTTGCGGATAAAAATCTAGAACAAACCATTAGAGATACTATAAAAAAACCTACTGGAGATATTTTAAAGTCAGACGTTGATAATATAACAACATTGGACGCTTATATGAAAAATATAACCAATCTTTCAGGAATAGAGAATTTGACAAATTTGACTACTTTAGACTTAACTTTTAATGAAATCAGTGATTTAAAGCCCTTAAAAGGATTATCTAACTTGATTGATTTATCTTTATATCACAATAAAATCAGCGATATAGAGGATTTAAACGGATTATCTAACTTAACTAAACTGGATTTATCCGGGAATTACATAACTGTATTAAGCCCCTTAGAAGGATTGACCAATTTGACTACATTGAGTTTATCTAACAATCAGACTAGCAATATAGAATCTTTATTATCATTAACTAACTTGACTGACTTAGATTTGAATGCCAACCAAATTAGCGATATAAACCCTCTAAAAGGGTTATCTAACTTAACTAGTTTGAATTTATCTGCCAATCAAATTATTAACATCGAAGCCTTAGTAGGATTAACTAAATTAGATTATTTAGGTCTATATGGCAATAAAATTAGCAAAATAGATCTTTTAGGAAAATTAACTAACTTAACAACACTTAATTTAAGTTCTAATCAAATTAGCGATATAACCCCTCTAAGAATGTTGACTAAACTGACTGATTTGGATATTAGCGCCAATGGGATAAGCGATATAAGCCCTTTAGAGGTCTTGACTAACCTGACTTATTTGACATCCACTTACAATGAAATAAACAATATAGAGTCTTTAAATGGATTATTAAACTTGGTTTCATTAGATTTATCAGGAAACCATATTAATGACTTAAGCCCCTTAGAAGGATTGAGCAAGTTGACTTACTTACATTCAGATTCCAATCAGCTTAGTAATATAGGACCTTTATCAGAACTTACTAACTTAGAGTACTTGAGTTTAAATGAGAATCAAATCAGCAACATTGAACCTTTAAAAACATTGAGCAAATTGACTGTATTAGATTTATCCTATAATAAAATTACTGATACAGATATAAATTCTCTACAAGATGCGATGCCAGAGTGTAATATTCATAACGATCAAGTTTCTACACCTGGTGATCAAGTGGAAACTTCAATAGACTTTCAATTTGATAGAGTAAAGAAATTCAGTGAAGGGCTTGCCGGTGTTCAGCTTAATGATAAATGGGGATTTATTAATAAGAGTGGAGAAATTGTTATTCAGCCGCAATATGAATGGGTATTAGATTTCAGTGAAGGGCTAGCAGGGATTCCTGTTGGCGATAAATATGGATTTATAAATCAAACTGGTGAATTCATTATCAAACCTCAATTCGATTTTGAGGGTGATTTCAGTGAGGGTTTAGCAAAAATTCAGCTTAATGGTAAATGGGGATTTGTTAATACAACAGGTGAAATTGTTATTAAAACTCAGTTTGATAATGCAAGTGACTTTAGAGAAGATTTAGCACTAGTTCAAGTAGGTGATAAATGCGGATACATAAACAAAACCGATGAATTCATTTTAAAACCTCAATTTGAAAATGGCGCACGTGATTTCAGTGAGGATCTAGCAGCAATTTGGGTTGATAATAAATATGGTTTTATGAACAAAACTGGCCAAATTATTATTAAACCTCAATTTGAAGATGTAGAAAATTTCAGTGAAGGGTTAGCAATGGTTTATATTGATGGTAAATGTGGGTTTATTGACACCACCGGCAAAATCATTATTAAACCTCAATTTGAATATGGCTATAATTTCAATGGGGGACTAGCAGTGGTTAGCCTTGATGGTAAATTGGGAGCTATTAATAAAAATGGTGATTTCATTTGTAAGCCACAATATAACTGGCTACTTGGTTTCAGTGAAGGTTTAACAGTAGTAAGTGATGATGACAATAAGTTTGATTTTATGGATAAGAACGGAAAAATTATTACTGGATATAAATTTGATGATGCAAGTAATTTCAGCGAAGGTTTGGCAGGGGTTAAGGTTGATGGTAAATGGGGATTTATCACTAACCCTCTTACTAAATTATCAACACCTACTATTAAATAAGGCTTTTAATAATAATTTAGGCTAGGGTATTTCTACACTAGCCTTTGTTTTAACTTCTACTATATAAAAAAATATTTTTTTGTTGCTTCAGTGGATAAAATTTCTCCCTTAAATCCCCTTTTATAAAGTAGCGGTATTCTTCTATCAATATTTATTTTATAACTTAAATTTTCGAACAA
>JGI24143J45723_1000354_pt1 | contig 24026 bp, 21 predicted proteins | sample BarGraIncu00432A_FD_45723 | JGI IMG/M metagenome (IMG submission 45723) | reverse complement strand
ACAGCCGAGGCACCTACACCGACCAGCATCCCAAAAGCCATTAATATGATCATGATAGGAAATGCTATGGTCACTGCTGCGAGTCCGATTTCCCCCACACCATGTCCCACAAAAATACTATCAACAACATTATATAAAGCATTGACAACCATACCGACTATTGCTGGCAAAGAGAACTTCCAAATTAATGCCAAAATTCTATCCTCGCCTAAGGCCTTAGAACGTTCCATACTACCTCCGTTATCTATCTTCGGCCACCTTTTATGGCACATTAAAATATTCTGTAAAGAAATTAGTATTCCCAGTAAATTAATGATTCACTCAGCATTCTCAATGAGCGTTAAAAAATGTACTTGATTATTCCCTGGGTTTAGATGTATTATTATGGAAGTTAAGTCACATCTTTTGTCGCATTTTGTTCATACCTAAACATTCACTATGAAAGGAGNCTTACTTTGCCTCTACTTAGAAGNAAATCTGTACTATGGATCATAACCATTTTTATTAGCCTACTAATAGCCCTTCACTATATGCCTGTGACTTTATCTTCCGGTATACCCGTTCTAAATTACCATCAAATAAATAATAATGCCCATAATCTATTAACTCTTAGCCCACAAGAATTTGATGCACAAATGGCCTACTTACACGATTCCGGTTATACCACGATATCACCTGATCAATTAGTTGATCATCTTCAATATGGAAACAGTCTTCCCTCAAATCCGATTTTAATCACATTTGACGATGGCTATGAAGATAATTATCGTGAAGCGTATCCGATATTACAAAAATATAATTTTATTGCAACGATATTTCTCATTACAGATTTTGTTAGCAATAATAAGCGCTACATAACCTGGAGTCAAGTCCAGGAAATGACAGACAAGGGTTTTAGTTTTGGATCTCATACCTTAAGCCATGTATTTTTGGCAAATAGGACGGATGATGAAGTTCTCTCTGAGCTCACCCACTCACGAGAAGCCATGGAATGGCGTCTCAACAAAAAAATAGAATATTTGGCCTATCCAGGCGGCGTTTATGATCAGCGAGTCATTGAATTAGCCAGGCAAGCTGGATATCGGGCAGCCTTTACAATTGATCTAGGACGCAATACAAAAAATTGTGGGTTGTATACCTTGAATCGGATTCCTATTTTTGAAGGGAGCCACACCTTATTACGTTTTCGGTTGCGTTTGAAATTTACAGAAACTCTTATGACCTTACAAAGTTTCAAAGATAAACTGAAACTACTCGGTGCTCCCACGATTGCGAACTGGATTAGCATTCCATAATAACCTTAAGGAAATCATGAAAGAGCATCCTACCAATAGGATGCTCTTTAGCACGTAGTTCAAATGCTAAATCAGTCCGATAAGTTACATGATCACCTACAATATTATCTGAACAAAATTCCCCTTCATTCCGTGTGTCTTAAGCAGTTTAGAAAGGCATCCTTGTTAGAAATTATAACCATATTGATTCTTAACTCAACTGAGAATGAGTATGTTCACGGCAAATTTCCATAATTCGTGTAACAGCCTCCGTTAATTGAGCATCATGATTAAGCACAATATAATCGCAATCAGATTCACATTTGGTGTCTTTCTCTAGCTGTTCCAACATGAGTATTCTTTTTTGACTATCAAGCTCCCTTGGTAGTCTTTTCTCTAACTGATACATGGGGCAATCAAGATAGATTGTTGCAGCAAAGGGAAATAAGCGTTTTATTTGCTGAGCCCCTATCCAGTCTAACGTGACTACACAATCTGCATTTTCAGCCCTCGTTACTTCAGCGCGGCTAAGGCCAAAAAAATTGTTTTTATACAAAACACTTTCTACAATATCCACTTTTTTAAACTCGTCTTTTTTTACAAAATAATATGCATCCTCAGCCTCACCAGATTTTCGAACTCGCGTCGTATGAGACCTCAATCTTTGAATTCCACTTGTTTCAAGCATTTTTTCAATTGTCGTTTTGCCTGAGCCTAGTGCTCCTAGTAATATAATTAGCATTTTTCCCCTCCTGTATAACTTCTACTAAGTGCACTTTTCTCTATTTCAACGCTACGCCAGCTAGTCCCACACCTGAGGGAGGAGTTTTTTTTAATTTTCTAGTATGCTACCATCAGTACCAATAATCACCACTTGCCAGGGTACCATATTGCCGCTGTTTACGAAGGCTTCTTTGACAGCGTTGACGATGCCACCACAACAAGGTTTATCCATGCGCAGCACTGTAATACTCTTAAACTCATGAGCCTTTAATATCTCTGTTAATTTCTCAGCATAGTTAACACTATCTAATTTGGGGCAGCCAATAAGGGTAATTTTATTGCGCATAAAATCATTGTGAATATTGCCATAGGCGAAGGCTGTGCAATCAGCAGCGATGAGCAAGTGAGCGTTATCAAAATATGGAGCATCTACAGGAACTAGTTGAATCTGGCATGGCCATTGGCCTAATTGGGATTGAACAACTTGGGTACTCTCTTGTACTTGGTTACTCGCTTCTTTTCTTTCGATCATCCTAGCCTGGGTGCCAGGACAGCCACATGCTGTCGAAACGATCTTGGTTTGTTCCTGCTTTCTTGCAAGATGCTTCGGTGCGACTTCTTTGTCAAACGCACTGCCTTCTCGCTTTTCGATTGTAATCGCCCCTACAGGACAGTTCGGCAAGCATTTGCCTAGGCCATCACAGTATGTATCCGATAGCAATTTTGCTTTACCATCAACTAATTGGAGAGCCCCCTCCTGGCAAGCCGATGTACAAAGGCCACAGCCGATACATTTTTCTTCATCGATTTTTACAACGTCTCTGAGCATAACGATACCTCCAGTATTTTTAAAATAATAAGTCAATCATTGAATAAGTCAAGCCTGACCCCAACTTAATAAGTCAGTTTTAATATTATGAATGCATTCATGGAATCGTTCATTGGGATAGTGTTTTTTAATGCCACAATCCTGTAGCTTTGTTATATGAAAATCAGCACTATCAGCTAAAAAGCGTCTACATAATTCATCATAATTTGGTTTTTCTTGTCGTTGTTCTCTTTTTAAGGCCCGACCTAATCGAATTCCATCGTCAACTGTGATATAAAAGGGTACAATCTGGTCCTTGCCAAAATATCTTTGGAGATTTTTATAGGCTTCTAGTGTAACGATTAGCAAATAATTTACTTGTTGGGACAGGTCAATTTGACCGTCATCTACGGTACAATAAGACCACGTACCATTTATCGTCTCATACTCTCTTTTCTCGATGATACAACCTGTCGCATCATAGTTGGCTAGTTTTTCTTCATCAATGAAATAATATTGTTTGCCATTACTTTCATTAAACCGGATAGGCCTCGTTGTATAGGATATGACTGGTTTTAAGTGTAAGCTTTGATCTTCCACTAGATGTTTAAAAATAGTATCTTTCCCTGAACTACTTTTACCCATAAGGCAAAATATTTTACCCATGTAATCCCCCAAACAGAGGCTGCTTTAAAACGCCCATCTGTATTTTTCAACAATCTATCTATTCACTACTTTGATTCTCTTTAATGTACAATCTTCTGGACCTGAGATATGCATCCCATTTTTTTGCAATAACTGGCAGTAATGAATCATCTCTTGGGTGATCTCCTCGCCGGGACACAATACTGGAATCCCCGGTGGATAACAGGTCACAATTTCAGCGCAAATCATCCCTGCTGATTGGTCAAAAGGCATCATACATGTCTTGCCAAATAGAGCATCCCGAGGTGATAAAACGCCCTTTGGCATTGCAGGGTAGAGAGCATGCACTAAGTCTCCCCCACCAGCATGGGCAAGGGGTCTTGCATATTTTAACGCTAGGTCAGTAAGGGCTGATACGAGAAATTTCACCTCATATTCACTATCACCTAAGGTTATCATAAACAGTAGATTGTAGCTATCGGACAGTTCAGCCTGAACTTTATATTCATGGCGCAAGATTTTCTCGGCTTCAGCTCCTGTTAAGCCAAGTGCCTTCACATTTACCGTCACTTTTGTTGGGTCAAAATCAAACACACCAGGATTACCAATTTTCTCGCTGCCAAAGCAGATTAAACCCGGGATTGTATTTATTTTTTCCCGCGCCCAGTTCGCCAGATCAATGGACTTCTCGATGAGTTTTTCTCCTTCTACAGCCATTTGCATGCGGGCCACATCCAAGGAGGCCAGCATAATATAATTGGGGCTACTGGATTGAGTCAGCTGCAGCATGGCCTTTAAATGGAAGACACGTATCCGCCCTTCCCGACAATGAACTAAGGACGCTTGAGTCAGGGCACCGATAATTTTATGACTACTTTGGGCGCAAATATCAGCCCCAGCATCAAGGGCCTGAAGAGGCAAACGCTGACTAAATTTGAGGTGAGGGCCATGAGCTTCATCTACCAAAGCCACCATGTCATGTTGATGAACAATCTCCACAATTTGTTTCAAATCAGTAGCGACGCCATAATAAGTCGGATTGATAATGAGTACCGCTTTGGCATCAGGGTGCTCGGCTACAGTAGCACTTACGGTTTCGGGCGAAACACCCATGGCAATTCCCAGCTCATCATCAATTTCTGGCTGCATATATATAGGAATGGCTCCGCTGAAAATAATCCCCCCGATAATGGATCGGTGGGCATTCCGTGGCACAATAATTTTTTCGCCCGGGCCAGCAGTTGCCAGTATCATGGCATAAATGCCACCAGTGGTACCATTAATGACAAAAAAGCTGTGGTCGGCACCATATAACTCAGCTGCCAGATCTTGAGCGTCTTTAATGCAACCATAAGGTTCATAAAAATCATCTAATTCATCAATTAACGCCAAGTCTAAGGACAAAGCCTCTTTGCCGATCAGATTTTGTAAGGTAGGATACATTCCTTTACCTTGTTTATGACCTGGAGTATGGAAAGGAATGACTCCATCTTTCACATAATGTTCCATGGCCGCTAGTAATGGGGTATCGGTCTGCTTAAAGTGCACCACTGTTTTCCTCCTTTAAAGGGTTGCCACATTGTAGATAAGTTTTAGCAAATTCTATAAATAATTTGGCTGGATAGGAGAGAGGACGTTCTCTTTTCCAAACAACGGATATATTATGAAGGATTTCAGGATTGACTAGAGGTATCGTTCTAACAAGCTTATGACTTAGTCTTTCACAAATATTTTTAGGTATCAAAGCTATGCCAAGATTCACTGCAACGGTCTGAATGATCAGTTCCATTTGGGATGTCTCAAGGACAATTTTAGGATCAAAACCCACTTCGTTGCACTTTCGAATGATCTCATCATGCAAGCTAAACTCACTACTGGACAAGATAAAAGACTCTTGAGCTAAGGCTGAAAGACTCACTTTTTTAAATTCCGCCAGAGCATGATGGGGATGAACCACTACTTTAAGGGGATTGTGAGAGAATGAAAAGGAATCATACATTTGGCTGTTGACTGGTAGACGGCATATAATGCCAATATCCAGAATCCCATCCTTGATGGCACTCTCTATTTTCTTGGATCCATATTCATATAATTCTGTCTCTATTTCGGGGTATTCGCCCTTAAATTTTCCCAATAGTTGAGCAAATGATACAGGATCGGTCATTAATGGTAGGCCAATACTGACTTTTCCTCGCGGTATTATACTTTTATTTTCAAACATGCTCGTGAGATTGTTGAAAAGAATTATGACCTTATCCGCCTCGATGAGAAAGAGCTCACCAGCATCCGTTAATGTTACTTTCTTAGAATTGCGATTTAACAACGTGACGCCTAATTCCTCTTCTAGATTTTTCACCAGTTTACTGATAACCGATTGGGATACGTGAGAGACCTGGGCTGCTTTACTGAAACTTTTATGGCGTGCGACTGCTATAAAATACAGCAGATGAAGGATTCCCACGATAAATCCTCCTCCCAAAATATTTTCCTGTTCATTGGATATAGTACCCCATGTCCCTATTGCTAATACCAAAATGAGAAATGCTAGACAAGCTAAGTGGTTCTATTGTACTATCTATTTCGTGTATAGTAAATATAGTTAGTATGTATTTTACTGCCGATTTTACTGGTGTTATAATGAATTTAGAAGAGTTGATGTTAGACTGAATTTTGGGACGACATCGAACTAAAAAGGAGTGATACTCATGTCTCTTATAAAAAATTTATTGGATTACCTTTATCCAGTCGAAGATCCAACTATCCGCGACTCGATCAATACAGAACTAGACGAATGCCAGAGTATCCTTATCAGTCACGGATTTAAGGTTAAACGTTCTGCGAATTTGATTCATGATGAATCGGTTCAGAGTCTCATTGCTGAGAAAGGTCATGTTGTTCTTACAGCTAGTCCTAGCAGGAAGGTCAGGAAATCTTCCTTACACTAAAATGCCTTATCCCTAAAACAAGGATGTCATCGTTACTTATTATTCCATAGCTTTTGTTTACTGCTTTCATACAACAACTTTTTACCTTGTCGCACTGCCGTTTTGATTTCGTTTGCGATGACTGCAACTTCAATTAAAGCATGTAGATAGTAACTTGTAGTAATTTTATACTGCCAATTTTCAATAACTCCCATTAACTCTTCCCAGTAATCTTCACTAATTTCCTCTATTTCTACTGGTTTGCCGTTGATGATGACCGCCCGAAGTTTACTGTTAATTCTGTCAATTGTTGCACACCTGCTTGCTAATAATTCCACGATCGTCATAAATTCGGGGCTAATTGGGGGATACTTCTCTGTCCTCCGCCGTTCATACCGACCTGGCAAGAGGGCATAAATCCGATCAGCTTTTTCGATGAGGGATTCATTGTAATCAATAAACTTTTTCGCCAGAGCAAACCACTCGCCTTGCTCTGAAGATGCGGTTGAAAACAAGTCTCCCTCACGTTTATAAAAGTTGGATAACACACGTAGCTCTGTATTCAACTTATGGACACGTTCTGTTTCCACCTTATTCACCTGGGGCTCTTCATTTTCAAGCTGAAGATAGGTATGTAAGGCATTACAAAAATATCCCACTGCTACCAGATTGCTTTCATTGAGTTTTTCCTTAAACTTCTGACTGTAACGAGGAGGCCACAATACAATATTAATGAACATTGCTGTAAAGAGGCCGGTGAAAATGACACCTGTTCTCATCAGAGCATGGGGTAAAAATTGCTCAGGACTAGAACTCAATATAAATACCGCAGCAACAACACCTGTGGAAATACCACTTTGCAGTTTTAGCTTCCTATATAAGCAGATGATCAATATTGTTATGAGGCCCATTGATATCGGATTACCACCAATGAGATAACCGAGAGCTATGGCCGTCGTGATTGCCAAAACGTGTACATAAATTTGGTCCCTAGATGTTTTCAGCGTGAGGAAAATTGAAGGTTGCATATTAATGACGGCAGAAACCGCACCAAAAAAAGCCGGTTCAAGACCCAGTGTTTTACATATGAACATTGTAATTGTAACAGCAATCCCTGTTTTAATAATGCGCGCACCTATTTTCATCCTTGCTATTTCACCAACCTTTTAGAGATTGTAATGTTCTACATCTTATCGTTTTATTGTTTCCCTATTGGTGTTGTAGAACCCTTCTTTGCAACTAAAATCAAAAAGAGGACGCTTGCGCCCTCTTATTCTAATTCCAATATATCACCTACACAGCATGCTGTCCTGTGGGCAGTACCTGATGGTAATTCAACTACAAACTGACTCCCTCTAGCCATGCTCATCTTACTGGGTAACATATTGTCAACGATCTTTATAATACAGTGATTGCGATCCACGAATAACACATCGATGGGATAACCCATACCAAAAGTATGCACACTGCTACAGGGTGTAATGATGAGCCCATGACCCATTGGCAATACTTTAGTTCCTAATAGTCCTTTTAATCGTTGCCAAAAAGTATCCGCTATCCCCACATGATGAGCCACGATAGTTCCCTTCGTTCTATTTTTCATTTGCCTTCACCTACACTTAGTCATTATTTATAAATACAATTGAGTGTCTTCGCGTATTTAAGAAAACCATTTATGTTATCCATGAATGAATTCACTAATTCACCCTCAAAATGTTTATTTCTCCCACTCTTAATGACATCCAAACACTGTTAGAGGGAAATGCGTTATCTCTTCACTCTTTCTTGGAGCCACTCATCAACAATTGCATATAGCTCTTGCATATTCACGGGTTTTGATAAATATCCATCCATCCCTGCCTCTAGGCATTTGTCCTTATCGCCCTTTAGGGCAGAGGCCGTCATGGCGATAATGGGGATGTGTTTGTGCGTTATCGTCTCCATCTGCCGAATGATTTCCGTTGCAGCATAACCATCCATGACAGGCATTTGTACATCCATGAGGATGATATCAAAGTTCATTTTTTCTACCATGGTGACGGCTTGCTGACCATTTTCTGCCATAGTGATCTCCCAGTCTTTTTTTCTTGCCACGGTTTCGATAATGAATCGGCTGATGGGGTCATTTTCAACGAGAAGGAGTTCTAGCTTGTTTGCTTTCTCATCGTCTTTCTGCCCTTGCACCAATGGTTGTGTGGAGCCTTCCCACTCATCAGCCCTCTCCAAAATACAAGTGAAGGTAAAGTTGCTTCCCTCTCCCTCATGGCTCTCAACTCCAATATGCCCATTCATTTTTTCCACTAGCTTTTTGGCTATAGCAAGACCGAGTCCTGTACCACCGTACTTACGAGTATGGGAGTTGTCTACTTGACTAAAACTTTTAAAAAGGCGATCGATTTTATTGGCAGCAATTCCAATTCCAGTATCTTTGACGACAAATTCCAGTGTAAGCTTTCTATTATTAAGTTCTCCTAGCACCCTAACACTAATGTCAATCCTTCCCTGTTGTGTGTATTTAATAGCGTTCCCGATCAGATTACATAATATTTGTCTTAGCCGGAAGGGATCGCCGAGAATACAATCGGGAATATTGCCTGCTATAGATGTTTCCATAAGAAGACCTTTTTGTGCGACAGAATGCTCAAATAAGGCAACTGCATCTTTAAGAACCGTTTCAATACTTAGAGGTATTTTCTCCAAGTCCATCATATCCGCTACGAGCTTTGAGTAGTCTAGAATGTCATTAATAATAACTAATAGTAACTCTGATGACACCTTAGAAATGTGAATGAACTCCTTTTGTTCTTCTGTCAGTTGCGTCATCTCCAGAAGTTGCATCATGCCAAGAAAGCCATTCATGGGCGTCCTTATTTCATGACTCATATTAGCAAGGAACTGACTTTGGGCAGCATTGGCTGCTTCGGCGGCTTCTTTGGCTTTGATTAATTCTAACTCTGATTGTTTCTGCTTGGTGATGTCTTGAACGTGAACTGCCCGATACAAGACTTTACCAGCGTCATCTTTAATTGCAGATGCATTCACTAATACCGGGAAAACAGTCCCATCTTTGCGGATATGCAAAGATTCGAAAAGATGGTGTCCTGTCTCGTAAAAGGCACGAAATTCCTCAGGCCGTCCGATAGGGGTTCCTGGCGCAAAGATATCGGTCATGGATTTCTCACTCAATTCCTCAACTGTATAACCATGCATTTTTGCAAAAGTCGGGTTCATTAGTTCAAACTTCATGCCATGGGCCCTCGTCGCAACAATGCCCCATTCAGCATTGATAAATATGTTAGCCCAATTGCGAATTTCTTCCTCTGCTACTTTGTGTGCAGTGAAGTCATGATAGTTTACCAGTATGCCTTTAATTTCCGGATCTTCCAGGAGATTAATGGCTGTCAGTTCTATGATTGAATAGTGTCCATCTTTCTTTTTATAACGGTATTCGGCTTTTACAATCGTACGATCATCACTGGCTATGAGTGTCTGGAACTCATGCTGGATGCGCTCTTGGTCCTCGGGATGGACTGTTTCTAAATAGCTACATCCAATAAGCTCCTCTGGATACCAGCCAAATATTTTTTCACTATTGAGGCTATTATATCGGATAATGCCGCCTTCATCCACAATTGCAATGACATCAGAAATATTCGCCATCATCGCTTTCTGTTTCGCTTCTAGTTTCCTTAATGCCTCTTTATCATTTTTCAACTGCGTTATATCTATGAAATTTGTTACAAAATAGTATTTCTCTGGAGAATATACTGTGCCTTTGAACCACCGTTGTAAATGCTCTGAATATTGCTCGAATTCCTTGTTGCCACCATTGATAGCAATATCACCATAAAGCTTTATCCAATCGAATTCAAATGTCCTTATTGCCGGTACAACTTCCGTAATTCTTTTTCCAACTATTTCTGTACCATGTAGTCCTGTGAGCGCTTCAAAAGCAGTATTTACCTCAACAAATTCATAATCACAGGCAATACCTTCTCCATCACATATGATTCTGTGATAAGCATAGGCTGTTGGTGAATTCTGAACTAAGTGCTTATAAAAATTCTCATTCATATTCCATTACACTCCAGTTTGGTTTCTTTAGTATCTTTTGGTATTAGTCATAAGGTTGCTATTCCCTCTATTTAAATTTACTAAGGTCCCCAAATCTGGTAAAATCCCCACATGACTCTCATAGGAATTCTCTTTGTATTCACGGTATACTATGACAATAGGCATAAGGCTAGGTATTTACCATAGCCTTATGCCTTTTTACTCGTGATTAATATTTACCGAACTCCTTGTCACTCAAAGAGATTCTAGGTTTACTGCTTGTAGCAGCCGCCTCAGCACGCCCGCGTGTTATATTTCTCCCAGATCTTTGTTGTTTACTCCCACCCGGATAATTTTTAGTCTCATAATTTGCATAGGAAGTTGCATCTTTTTGCAATCTGAATTTGCTAATCATCTCTTTCAACATATCAGCTTGACCGGATAGTTCTTCACTGGCTGCAGCACTTTCCTCCGCTGTGGCCGAATTAGTTTGTACCACTTGGGCAACTTGTTCTACGCCCTGGTTGATTTGAGCAATGGCCGTTGCTTGTTCATTGGAGGCTTCCGCAATATCTCCTACCAGACTAGCAGCCGTTGCAACACCGCTTACTATCTCCTCGAGAGCTTTAGCTGTTCCATTAGCTGTTTGTGTTCCATCTAACACATTCTTAACTGACCCTTCAATGAGCGCTGTTGTTTCTTTAGCCGCATTTGCACTTCTGGCTGCCAGGTTTCTAACTTCCTCTGCCACAACTGCAAAACCTTTACCGTGTTGTCCAGCGCGCGCGGCTTCAACAGCAGCGTTAAGGGCTAAAATATTGGTTTGGAAAGCGATTTCATCAATTACCTTGATGATCTTTGATATTTTGTAGGATGATTCGTTGATTTCTTCCATTGACTTCAACATTTTATTCATATGCTGCGTACCTTGCTCTGCATCTTCTTTCGCCTTTACTGATAAAGCATTGGCCTTATTGGCATTGATGGCATTGTCTTTTGTTTGGCTAGCAATCTGGCTGATGGATACCGTCAGTTGCTCAATGGCACTTGCTTGTTCCGTTGCCCCTTGGGACAAAGCCTGGCTGCCGTCAGATACCTGTCGTGAGCCTGATGCCACTTGATCTGAGGCATTATTGATATCACCAAATACTTCATTGAAGGATTGAATAATTAAGTTTAAGGCATCCTTAATTTGCGCGAAATCGCCTTTATACTCATTATTAATGACTAAATCGAGATTAGAATTTGCCATTTCACTGAGAGTCTCAGCGATTTCACTCACATAAGCAGATAGCGCTTCGAGAGTATCATTCATGGCATTCTTAATGTCAGCATGATCACCTTTATAGTCCCCTCTGACACGCAGTTGTAGGTTGCCATTTGCCATTTCCTTTAATACTGTAGATGCTTCTTTAATTGGTTCTATGACTGCATCCAAGGTTTTGTTGACACCTTCCACAATCTTACGATAGTCACCACTATGCCGAGCAGCATCAGCCCGTGTTTCCAATTTACCTTCCACTGCTGCTTCAACTAGCATATTGGCATCTGTGACTAACATGGTAATGTTATCAATGCAATTATTTAAGTTGATTTTAATTTCATTAAAATCACCTTTGTAGGTATCAGTAATCTTCCCTGGAATATCGCCTTTGGAGATGCGATCTACATATTCAGCAGTCACATTAATGGGTCCGACAAAAGCATTAATCAGCTGATTGATACCACCGATCAGCTCCCCCCAGCCACCAGCAAAAGTTGCAGCATTGCCCCGGCGATCCAGTTGACCGTCTTTAGTCGCCTGAATCAGTTCTCCTGTTTCTTTCAACAATCCACCCATGGTGTCGATACAATTGTTTAAGTTATTTTTGATTTCATTAAAATCGCCATTGTATTTATCCATGATTTTCGGAGGAATATCACCCTTTGAGATTCGTTCTACATATTCAGCAGTCACATTAATGGGTCCGACAAAAGCATTAATCAGTTGATTGATACCACCGATCAGTTCCCCCCAGCCACCAGCAAAAGCTGCGGCATTGCCCCGGCGATCCAGTTGACCATCTTTAGTCGCTTGAACTAATTCTCCTGTTTCTTTTAGTAACCTACCCATAGTGTCGATGCAATTATTTAGGCTTTGCCCCAAAATGTCCTTATCCGATTGAACATTGACTGCAACTGTCAAATCACCAGCTGCAATTCGCTGTGCCGCTTGGGCGGAATTGCGAATGTTAGTAACCATCAAGGCAAAGGATTGGGACAGCATACCCACTTCGTCTTTCGAATCAGCCTCAACAGTTACATTCACATCACCAATAGCCAGCTTATCGGCTGCTTCTACCAGTCTTTTAATGGGGTTACTAATCATGCGAGCAACCAACCAACCAAGACCTATGGCTAATAACATAGTCCCCGCGATGATGATAAGCATCAAACGGGTTGCCCCAGCAGCCTGAGCGTTATTGTTCTCTGAAGCCTGCTTAGCCGCCTCCATTTTAAGTTTAATCAATGCTTCCAAGTCATTTTGATAGATTTTTCTGACTCTTTCGCCATCACTTCGAAGTAAGAGTTTAGCCCCTGTAACATTGCCTGCATTGACCATGGTCAATACCTGATCAACGACCTGATTATAGTCTTTTCGTGATGACTGGAATTTTGCAAATTGATCCCGACCGACCTGAGTAAAAATTGTTTTACTAAATTCGTCAGAAGCCTTCGCCAATTCACTACGCCGTTCTATAATATTTTTTAACAAAACACTACGTTCTTCTGCCGTTTCTACTATCGTTAGTTCTAATAAATTATTGCGTAATCGTTGAAAACTATCTGTTATATCTTGCAGGAAGCCAATGGGAACGGTCATTTTTTCATAGAGCATGGTATCACTCTCATCAATTTCCTTAATATCCTTAATACCAATATAACCTACTAGACCCGCCAGCAACGCTACTAATACAAACCCTGTCATCAGCTTAGGCATGATTTTCATATTATTAAACCAGTTCATTTTTACTCCCCCTACTTTTATCATGATGTTATAATTTTACTGTTGTACACATTGTGCAACGTATTGTTAATCATCTCGCCTATCTTGCCTGAAATGGGTGATCCATGACCGGGATAAACAATTGAAATAGGTTTGCGGGCAATTTTTTTTAATGCAGCTATAAAGTTTTCTGTATAAGATCCACCTGGAGTTTTAATGAACAATGGCGTATCTCCTGAAAATAGGGCTTGCTGTTCTGGGCAGTATAAGCAGATCGAATCACAAGAATGTCCTGGAATATGAATGACCTCAAAATCTCTATCTCCACAGCGTATCATTTGCTCATCACTTAGAGTCTCATCAACCATTGCCTGCTTTGAAAAAGCAAGTACAGGACAAGAAAATTTCTTTTTCACAACTGCTGTACCAGAACAGTGATCAAAATGACTGTGAGTGAGAACAATCTGTTCGATTGACTTTTTACCAACGCCTGTTGACAAGCTACTGATTTCTTCCAGAATAAAGCCATCAATTCCCCCATCCACCAATGTATTTACGTCTTCAATCCGATTCCAATCCCCCAAGATCAAATAGGAGCTACAAGAGTATTGATTTGGATGTTGCTTTAAACACACCACCCTCATTATAAGACTTCAATCTTACGAAAAAGCTGAGCATCAGGTGTAACCTGCTCAAATAAGTGTCCCACTTCATCTGGTATTTGCTGGGTTTGCTCCATAGCAAAAAATCCACCGGTAACCAAAGAGTTATGGAACATTTTAATAACCTCGATTCGCTGAGGTGGCTGAAGATGAAGCAATACGTTTTTACAAAGGATTAAAGAAAATTCCTCCCCAATTGAATTAAGAGATAGTAGGTCATGCTTTTGAAAAGTAAGATGGTTACGAATTTGCTCATCAATTTGAAAATGACTACCATCATTTAGAGGACTAAAATATTTTTGCAGAATATCTGGCGGGATTCTCTCAACTTCTTGTCGAGGGTAAATTCCCTTCATTATGATGTCACCAAACAAGTTACTTCCATCAAGATCAGTGGCCTCAATACGTAAGTTACGAAATGAAAACCGCCCCATGAATTCAGAAAGAATCAATGCTAATGTATATGGTTCTTGGCCAGAGGCACATCCTGCATCCCAAATGCGTATGGACGATCGACCAGCAGTACTGGGTACAAGATAATGCACAATGTATTCTAATGTATGTAAATCGCGAAAAAAATAAGTGAAAGCCATAACTATCTCTTTTTTTTATTTCATGCCTCTAGTGAGTTACTCAGAGAATCTATTTCTTCATCATTTAGCAGCTTGTCACAATCCAACAAGAGTTTTATATCATTGCCCACCTTGCCAATCCCTTTAATATAGCGATTATGAAAGCCCGTCTTAATGGCTGGTGGTGGCACAATATTTTCTGGAAGAATCACGAGCACCTCGGCAACGTGATCAACAATCAGTCCAATGGAAATATCTCGAATATCAATGACAACAATACACGTGCGATCATTGTAGTCCCGGGCCTCTTTTTTAAATCGCAATCTGACATCCATGACTGGAATAATTTTTCCCCGCAGGTTAATGATGCCTTTTACATAGTTGGGCAGTTCCGGTACTTCCGTGATTTCTTGAATCCCGATAATCTCAGTCACATATTTGATCTCAAAACCATAGGCTTCTTTGCCAATGGAAAAAGTAAGAAACTTTCCTCGTTGTGTGTCTTCGGCTGTTTCAACATAGTCACTCAATACTTCTGACATTTAATCAGACACCAGCCTTTCTGTTATAATGGTAAACTTATAATTTGCTTAACACTTTCATAACACTATCTTCAGTGAAAGGTTTGACAATAAAGCTCTTTGCTCCCGACATGATCGCCTGTTTGATAATGGCTTCCTGTCCCATAGCGCTTAACATGACTACCTTCGCCTTATTATCAATTTCTCTGATCTTTCGCAATGCCTCAATACCGTCAACCTCAGGCATCGTAATATCCATTGTTACAATATCAGGAGTCAGCACTTTATACTTTTCCACTGCTACAGCACCATTCTCCGCTTCACCAATCACTTTAAAACCATTCTTTTCTAACATCATCTTCAAACTCAGTCTGATAAACATGGCATCATCTACAATTAGTACACTCTTCATAAGTACAAGCACCTCCTTAAAAAAATCATTTGCACCCTTGAAGGGAACAATGTGATATTCTAGTTAGCAATCTAGGATCATTTCAACGGCCTTTAGAATTCTGGCTTTTAAATCAAAGACACACCCACCTATTTGCCAAATAAATGTAGTTGACCATATAACTCCAAAAAGTGCATCTGTCAAAGCTTGTCGATCCACATCAACTGAAAACTCCTGATTGTCAGCCCCATTTGTTACAAGATCAAATAGTTCTTTTGACCTTCCATTTACAATCTCATTCATTTTCCCTAATAAATCAGCATCATACCTAAACATATCAAAAGAAAACATAGCTGTGGTGATTTGAGGATAATTTTGATAATATTCTGCATGAGCTCTGACAAAGTATAAGATTGCTTCTTTTCCTATAATCTTGTTGTCGATTATTGTATTTTTAATTAACTGGTCGAAGCTAGCACATCGCTCCAAGATCGCCATCACGATTTCTTTTTTACTGCCAAACTGTTTATAGATTGCTGGCTCAGTTATATTCTGCCTTCTGGCAATCTCCTTGGTCGTAAGGCCATTAATTCCCATCTCATCAAACAAATCAATTGCAGTGATAATTATTTTTTCTTTTCTTTTTAAGATATCATTATACATAGGCACCTCTCAGTATGGTTAGTCCTAACTCACCATAAATATACAAAATAATGCATATTTTGTCAATTGTTATTTTCGTATATTAAAATAGCAAGGTAGCCGACTGATTACCTTGCTTAAAACAGTTCAGAATAATTCAATATTTTCTATTAGATCAGTCCTAATTTACCCATTACAATAACAAATTTATCAATTTCAATAGGTTTCCAGGCATAGGCCTCACAGCCAGCATCATAGGCATTCTGAATGGTCGTCTTATCATTTAACGCTGTCGTCATTATAATCTTTGTCTTATCTTTTTCTGTTATCCCTTTTCGCTGTTCAATATCCCGAATCGCTTTAAGCGCCTTAAGACCATCTAGTTTGGGCATCATAACATCCAGACAAATGAGATTGTATGGTTTCTTTTCTTTCAGCGCTGCTAAGTAGGCATCAAGAGCCTCTAAGCCATTCACAGCTACGTCACATTCTCCATATTTAGATAGAAACTTCTTCATGAAAATTCGACTGGTTAAATCATCTTCGGCGATTAAAATTCTCATATGTGCCCCACCTTTCATTATTATATTTTTGCTATTTTCTCACTGCTAAGGAACTGTAACGGAAGTTCGATATAAAATCGAGTTCCCTTTTCTTTACTTGTGTCAAATCCAACCTTGCCTTTTAAAAAAGTTTCTCCAAATAATTTCATACTGTATGTGCCCACTCCTCGTCCAGCTCCTTTTGTTGAAAATGAACGATGGAAAACAAGATTTTGTACCTGGTCATCCATATATTGATCATTATGCACCCAAAAAGTTATCTTCTCATTGTCGTCGTCATCCATACTGCAACCAAGGGTAACGACTCCCCCCTCATCACTTGCTTCTAAGGCATTTTTAACCATATTCCCCAGTATTCTTTTAAACAATCGTTGATCGGTGTGCACCCTCTTGTTGATACAATGACTGTCTAATGTTACAGTCTTATGACTGGCAACCTCAAGCCCCAGGAATAATTTGCACATTGATTGTAATTCACTAAGGGTCTCCATATCAGCGAGTTGTAACACAAGTTGCCTATTTTCAGCATCCATCATATATTTCTGCATTTGTATTTCTTCTACTAAAGAATTAAAGGATGCTTCAACAAACTCCACTTCGGGCTTTATCTCTGCAGGTACATCATCGATTAAGAGTCCTAGAATTCCTTTTAAGGCACCAGCGGTATTGATAATATCATGGAAAAATACGCGTTCCAAAATTCTTCGCCGTAGGGAATCACTATTATCCGAAAAAGTTACTACGGAAAATATTTCATCTTTTACTTCTAAAGGTGTTACGTGAAGGGAGAAATTTATATTTTGTTCAAACCCATTCATTGTATTTATGTTTGAAAATTCACCTGAGCCTTCCTCATTTGTTGCCATTGTTTGAAGTACAGTATTGGTAAAATTGCAATACGTACAGGCATCACCTGTACCGCAGCCTGTTATGGCATCACAAGCATGAATGCAGTTCATGATTTCGCCTGAGCGTTTTCCCGCAAGCTCTGAACTATTCTGTAGATGCACCATGGCTAAGTATGCCTTATTAGCGAATACTCCTTGGCGACAATGATTTAAGATTAAAATCATACTATTCGTTGCATCCAGACCTTGTTTTAAAAAAGGCAGCTCATTGATGTCTTTGATTTGTTTTTTTAATCGATCAACGCTACATCGATTCTCTGGTGCACCCAATGGATTGCTCTTCATTTTTCACCCCTCAGTTATGCTTTTCCTGAAATAATGGAGTAGAGTAGTTGTGGAATATTTTTTAGCGTTGTTTGCTTGCATACAGCCCCAATATCATAAGCGACTTTGGGCATTCCGTAAACAACGCTGGACTGCTCATCTTGGCCAATTGTCATAGCGCCTGCTTTTCTCATATTTAGTAGTCCTTTGGCACCATCATAGCCCATACCTGTTAAAATAACACCAATCGCATTGCCACCGACTTTATCTGCGACTGAATTAAACAATACATCAACGGATGGGCAATGCCCATTTACTTTTTCACCTTTGATGCATTCTACACTATATTGACTCCCCTTGCGATTGACTCTCATGTGGCAATTACCGCCGGGAGCGATCAATACCCTCCCTGGTGTAATAATATCGCCAGTTTGAGCTTCTTTAACCTCCATAAGGCAGGAATTATTAAGGCGATTGGCATACATTGCGGTAAATATAGGCGGCATATGTTGAACTACAACAATTCCCGGCATATCACGTGGCAAGGCATGAAGAACCTCATATATGGCCTCAGTTCCGCCCGTTGATGCACCGATTGCAATGATGGTATTGTTATTTCTAGCACCAATGGTTCCCCCAAGCTGATCCACTACATAGTCTTTTTTTAAATGCCCCACTTTAGCCATTGATGCAATTTTAACTTTAATAATCAGCTCACCAATAAAGGAATCAACACTGCGCTGGCCTTGCATATCCGGCTTCGTTACAAAATCGACGGCTCCGGCATTTAGGGCATCGAAAACATGGTCACTGACCGCACTCACCATAACCACTGGCAGCGGATATTGAGGCATAAGTTTTTTTAAAAAATCGATGCCATTCATGCGTGGCATTTCCACATCAAGAGTTAATACATCGGGTTCTAAATCAAGTATCTTATCTCGTGCAATAAAAACATCGCCGGCAGTTCCCACCACTTCAATGCCATTGTCATTAGCAAGACCTCTAGCCACAGTTTCCCTAAATAATAAGGAATCATCAATCACTAATACTTTTATTTTTCTACCCATCACTAAGTCCCTCCACTACCCTTTCCGATACACTGCAGGCATAACATAGTTATAACATGTCTCATCCCTGCTAATGGATTCCGAATGACCGATGAAGAGATAACCTCCAGGTTCAGTCATTTCATAAAATTTCTTTATCAATCGCATTTTTGTATCGTGATCAAAATAAATCATTACATTTCTGCAAAATATAACGTGAAATTTTTGTTTAAAAGGGAATTTCTCATCCATTAAATTAAAGATCCTAAAAACAACTTCCTGCTTGATTTGGTCAATGATCTGATAATTTTCGGCGTCACTTTTATTAAAGTACTTTGTTTTCCAATTCCCAGGTAATGTCTCAAGACTTTCTAAGGGATATAGCCCTTTTTCCCCTGCTTCCAAGGCCCTAACAGATATATCCGTAGCCAATAGCTTAGCATCCCAGAACATTTTTTCGTTGCCAAGATAATCGGCGATAATCATAGCCAGGGTATACGGTTCTTCCCCCGTGGAACAACCTGCACTCCATATTCTGAGATTCTTTTCTTTGTTCGTCCCTCGTAGATAAGGCAAGACATGCTTTTCAAAATAAGTAAAATGGGCCGTTTCCCGCATAAAAAATGTATGATTGGTGGTAATCTTATTCACAAGATTTGTTATTTCCATCTTAGTCACATCGGCAAAAACATAATGTAAATAATCCGAGAAATTGTCAAAGCCTTTCTCTACCAAAAGATTGCTCAGTCTACCTTCAATCAGATTTTTCTTCTGGGACAAATTAATGCCAAAATTACTCTTAATATATGTGCTTAACTCTCTAAAATCACGATCTGCTATTTCTATCATTTTATCTCCTAAAGGAACATTGTAAGGAATAAAACCAAGTTAAACACAAAGGTCACAAAGAAGTGTAACTGACAAAAATTTTATTATCTTATTATCTCTTTGTATCCTTAGTATACGCGTAGCGACTTTGTATCTTTGTGTTTTAAACAAGGGTTTTACTTTTTTACCGGTTCTTAATACTTACCAAATTCTTTATCACTTAGGGCGATTCTTGGTCTACTTTTTGTCGCAGCTGCTTCAGCACGCCCACGGGCTACCGTTTTCTCATTCCCTTGTCTGTTACCAGCACCGGGATACTCCTTACCTTCGTACCTAGCATAGGATGTTGCATCCTTTTGTAATTTAAATTTGCTAATCATCTCTTTTAACATATCAGCCTGACCAGATAACTCTTCACTAGCTGCTGCGCTTTCCTCAGCCGTTGCCGAGTTTGTTTGAACTACCTGAGCAACTTGTTCAATTCCCTGATTGATTTGAGCAATAGCAGTGGCCTGCTCATTTGAAGCCTCGGCAATATTCCCCACAAGATTCGCAGCAGTTGCTACGCCACTAACAATTTCTTCTAACGCTTTAGCTGTTCCATTGGCGGTTTGTGTTCCATCTAGCACGTTTTTAACTGAGCCTTCAATGAGTGCTGTCGTTTCTTTAGCCGCATTGGCACTTCTGGCTGCTAGGTTTCTAACTTCTTCTGCCACAACTGCAAAACCTTTACCGTGTTGTCCTGCCCGTGCTGCCTCAACTGCAGCATTTAAGGCTAGAATATTCGTTTGAAAAGCAATCTCATCAATGACTTTAATAATCTTTGATATTTTAGAAGAGGATTCGTTGATTTCTTCCATAGACTTGAGCATCTTGTTCATCTGTTCATTACCCTGCTCAGCATTTTCTTTAGCCTTTACTGACAAGGCATTGGCTTTATTGGCATTAATAGCATTTTCTTTTGTTTGGCTTGCTACCTGGCTGATGGATACTGTCAATTGTTCGATTGAACTCGCCTGCTCTGTTGCCCCTTGGGATAAAGCCTGACTACCATCCGATACTTGTCTTGAGCCTGAAGCAACCTGATCTGAGGCATTATTAATATCACCAAAAACGTTATTAAAGGATTGAATAATCAAATTAAGGGCATCCTTAATTTGGGCAAAATCTCCTTTATACTCATTATTGATTGCCAAATCAAGGTTAGAATTGGCCATTTCACTAAGGGTCTCAGCGATTTCACTAACATAACCAGACAAAGCATCAAGGGTGTCGTTCATTGCATTTTTAATATCTGCATGATCCCCTTTATAGTCTCCTTTGACACGTAATTGCAGGTTTCCATTAGCCATTTCTTTCAATACTGTCGATGCTTCTTTAATCGGTTCAATGACCGCATCAAGCGTTTTATTTACACCTTCGACAATTTTGAGATAATCTCCACCGTGTTTACTCGCATCAGCCCGAGTATTTAAGTTTCCTTCAATAGCGGCTACGGATAACATATTGACATCCACCACTAAAGCCGTAATGTTCGCAATACAATTTTTCAAACTCTTACCTAATACATCCTGGTCAGACTGAATTTCAATTTGCACTGTTAAGTCACCAGCTGCCATCAACTCAGCAACACGGGCGGAATTGTTTATATTCCTGACCATCGAAGCAAATGATTGACACAATATGCCCACTTCGTCTTTAGATGTAGCCTCAACAATTACATTAACATCACCGACAGCAAGCTTATCCGCTGCCGCAACTAATTTTTTTATAGGATTACTTATCATACGAGCAATAAACCAGCCTAAGCCAGTCGCTACCAACATGGCAATTGCAATCAGCATAAGCATGGTACGAGTTGCCTCAGTGGCCTGTACATTATTATTATTAGAAGTTTTCTTGGCTTCATCTAATTTTAGTTCTACTAATTTATTCAAGTCATCTTGATAAACTAGCCTACTCTTCTCACCCTCGCTTTGCAATAAAACTCTGGCACCAATACCATTGCCTGAATTTGACAAGCTAACTACTTGATCCGTAATACGACCATATTCTTTGCGAGATTCTTGATACTTGGCGAATTGTTCCTTAACGATTGGGTTACTAGTTGTCAATCCAAATTGTTCAGAGAATTTGCCTAACTCACTACGACGATCTGTAATATTTTTATTTATAATAGCCCGGTCCTCAGGCGTTGCTGCCAGGGTTAATTCTAGCAAATTATTGCGCATTTGATGGTAACTCTCCGTTATATCCTGCAATGTGCTAATTGGGATCGTCATTTTTTCATAAAGTATGGTATCACTCTCATTAATGTCTTGAATATCCCTAATACCTATATAACCTACAAGACCTGCCAGTAATGCCACTAATAAAAATCCCGTCAACAATTTAGGCATAATTCTCATATTATAAAACAATTTCATCTTTCTTCTCCCTTAGTATTTTTATTCATAACATCCTTTTGATAGCTTACGTTTCCACAGTCTCATTCAAGATTGCTACTTCCTCATCATTAAGCAACTTATCACAATCCAACAAGAGTTTTATATCATTCCCCACCTTGCCAATTCCTTTGATATAGCGATTATGAAAGCCCGTCTTAATGGCTGGTGGTGGTACAATATTTTCTGGGAGAATCACGAGTACCTCGGCAACGTGATCGACAATCAGTCCAATGGAAATATCTCGAATATCAATGACAACAATACACGTACGATCATTGTAGTCCCGGGCTTCTTTTTTAAATCGCAATCTGACATCCATGACTGGAATAATTTTCCCCCGCAGGTTAATGATGCCTTTTACATAGTTGGGAAGTTCCGGTACTTCCGTGATTTCTTGAATCCCGATAATCTCCGTCACATATTTGATCTCAAAACCATAGGCTTCTTTGCCGATGGAAAAAGTAAGAAACTTGCCTCGTTGTGTGTCCTCAGCTGTTTCAACATAGTCACTCAATACTTCCGCCATTTAATCAGTCACCAACCTTTCCTTTATGATAATTGCTTGTCCAAAATACCGTGGGCATCGAGAATCAGACTGATTCCCCCATCACCCAGTATTGTGCACCCTGCAATACCCTGTACTTTTTTGAGGTAGCGGGGCAATGCCTTGACAACAACTTGTTGCTCTCCTACCAGTTTATCCACAAACAAACAAGCCACCTTCGAATCGCTTTCGATCATCACCATAATGCCCTCACTGATGAGGGATACTGAATTCTTAATATTAAATAGGCGATGCATTCTTAGAACGGGATAACACTGACCTCTGATCATCAGCATCTCATTGCCCTCCCCATCACTGGTGACATCTTTTTCATCGATTCTAAAAGATTCTCGTATGGAAATGGTGGGTATTGTGTACCGTGCTTTTCCGACCCTCACCTCGATGCCATCGATAATGGCTAAGGTCAAGGGTATTTTTACAAATATTTCTGTGCCGATGCCGAAGGTACTCTCAATGCTTATACTGCCGCCCAGTTTTTCAATATTTCTGGCGACAACATCCATTCCCACACCACGTCCCGAGAACTCGGTGACCTCCTCGTTGGTTGAAAAGCCCGCAAGGAGAATGTAAGAGAAGACTTCTTTATCTGTCAGTTCATTTTCAGGTTTATGTACGAGACCTCGTTCTCGGGCTTTGTTCAAGATTTTATCCCGATTAAGGCCTTTACCATCATCCCGAACAATGATCAATACATCGCCACCTGCATTTTTAGCCTCTAAGGTTATTTTACCTATGGTAGATTTTTCTGTTTTTTGCCGTTGTTCCTTGCTTTCCAAACCATGATCCATGGCATTCCTAATGAGATGCATCAAGGGATCGGATAGATGATCAATGATATTTTTATCCACTTCCGTGGTTTCACCAATAATTTCTAGGTCAACCTCTTTATCAAGTTTTTTACTCATATCCCGTACAATGCGATTCATTTTGTGAAAAGCCATGGATACTGGCACCATACGAATTGACATGACGATATCCTGCAATTCGTCCGTTAGTTTGCGTAGTTGCCGCGCGGCCTTACTAAAGCCCTCTAATTNCAACCCGGCTAAATCNGNATTTTTAGTGACCATTGCTTCTGAGATCACAATCTCCCCCACAATATCCATGAGCATATCCAGTTTGGCCACAGAAACACTAATAATATTTTGCTGCCGATTATTGGACGCTGGCGCGTCGCCTTCCATACTTTTTTCTACTGTTT
>JGI24143J45723_1000353_pt1 | contig 24039 bp, 16 predicted proteins | sample BarGraIncu00432A_FD_45723 | JGI IMG/M metagenome (IMG submission 45723) | reverse complement strand
CTTTAGAATCTCACGCAGCTGAAACCAAGTCAGTTAAATTCAAAGCAATAATAGATGCTTATGACAAATATTTAGATTTCGGGCCAATTTCTATGACATTGAAAAACCCGGAAGGCTTGCCATTCACCAACGAGCAGATTGGTTTAATCAATGGGGGAGTGAGCATAGCGATAGGGCCTCTAGTGGAGAAACTCCGGCAAGCAGTGCTTGAGATCATCTCCTTGAATATAGCTGTCATAGACCTAGAAACTGGCAATAGAAACACCCCAGACGGTTTGAAAAGTCCGTCTGTAACCCAAATTAGGAAACCCAAAAAGGAGATGGAAATGCAGGTAAAAAGCAGAAATCACGTTTACGAGACCTTGCCGCCGTTTATGGACAACAGGACTCTGCCCGTCGATCAGCAGTTGGTCCTCGGGTTGAAAGTCGTAACCTCACCCGAACAGGACGCATATTTTAACCAACTCGGCTTCATCCGGGAAACCTACGCACTCGACAAGGCACAGGAACTGGTAAAAGAAAAGACCAAAGACCTAGTACGCAGCAAATTTTCCTTTATCAAAGGACTGGAAATCGAGGGGATTGGGGAAAAGGCCTTGGATTTTAACACGCTGTACGAGGAAGGCCCCCCGGAACTGGTTGCCTGGATAACCCGGGTCATCATGTCCACCACTGAACTGAGCCATGCTGAAAGAAAAAACTTCTTGCCGGAATCCGATTTAGTCTAGCGTCTTCCGGAGATGGCACCTGGGACTGCAGCAAATGCGATGACCGGCAACGTACTCTTCGCAATTGCCATAACAAACACCAGTTCAAGCATACAATTTTGGAAGGCGCGGCCGAATGGCGCATGGTTTCGACTAAGCAATATCATGTACTTAAAATCGACTGCACCAAATTCATGGCTTGTCCAGTTTCAACAATTACACGGCGCACCTGGCAGATTCTTCGGTTGGTAAATGAGGTTTGTGGCGCGGAGAACTGCGAGATCCTGCATCTGCCTTTCAATAACTCAGATGGAGGCCCTGGAACTATCCTCGATCAGCCGACATGGTTCCGTGATGCGGTGGCGATAGTACGCTGCGAGCGCTACCGCCACCGCAAGGAGGAGCTGGAAAAGATGAAGTAGCTGCCGGCTATATCGGTGCCAATGAATATAGGAGTGGTGCAATGGAATTTGGACGGTTTAAACGGATGAGCAAGCCATTCCCGGGGAGTATCCGCAGCGGATTACTTTGCCGTTTAGGTTTCCATCGGGGCGTGCTCCACCATGGTTACAAGGGGATATTTGGGGATTGGAGCTGTCCGATCTGCTGGTACCGCCATGAAGCAAGTACCTGGTCGAAAAAAAAGTGGATCAGGTGGATGACCAACGACCTTATTGTTCTCTTCCAGAGGGGAGTCCTTTGCCGGTTGGGCCGTCACGAAGGAATAATCACCTACGATGACAAAGGATTGATCGCGGGCGCCTGGTACTGTTCGATTTGCCAGTACAGCCATAAAGCAAAAGTTTTAAACTCCCATCTGCCAAACGTGAACAATAACCATTAAAAAGGAGCAGCTATGATACCCGGGAAAACGTACCACGGAAAAATGCAGACTCTGGAGGACTATACGGGTCTGGAGAAGCAGTCCCAGGAGGCAGAGAATAAAGCCAAGGCCGTCATAGGGAAAAAGGATTTTACCAAGCCCGAGCATAACGAACTCTTTGCCACGGTCGGGCGATAAAAGGGGCTTACTTACCAAATGAGCGATTTTATCCGGGTAAAATCAGCGCTTGATATCAAGACGGTTATCCTCTCCGAACTCGGTGTGGGGATGGCCTCTAATGCAAAGCATCTTCCCGCGTGCCCCTTCTGCGGCGGCAAGGATTGCTTTTCTGTCCGGAAACCTCAACAGGATTTCCATTGCTTCCAGTGCGCGCCGGAAGCGCACGGTGACGTTTTTACTTTCCTTGAGCGCTACTACAACCTGGACAAGGCCGGCGCCCTCAAGCGCGCCGCGGAGATCGCCGGGATCAAACTGGAGGAGAAGGCCAAACGCAAGCCCTCGCTGACGACAACGGAGAAGATCCGGGTCGACGCGGCGGATTACTACCACGCCCGGGCGCTCGAGCTGGGGAAGCCGTATTTTCTGGAACTCCGCGGGCACCTGCCGGCGACGATGGAGCAGGAAAAGCTCGGGTGGAGCGACGGGCACCTGCTGGACCACCTGCGCAAGAAGGGTTTCACCGACAAGGAGATTCTTGAAAGCGGCCTGGCCAAGGAAAAGGAGATCGAGGGGGGAACGCGGATCCTCGATTTCTTCGGTAAGGGGCTGGCGGTCTTCCCGCACTTCAGCCACCAGAAGGTTGTTCACTTCACCATGAAGGACGCCCGCGACGTTCCCAAGGACAAGAAGCTGAACTTTCAGCTGCCGGCCGATCAGCGGGACAAGCGCTGGATCTTCTACGGCCAGGACGTCATGGAGCGCTACGAGGAGGTGATCCTCGTCGAAGGGGAGGACGACCGCCTCCAGGTGCTCAATACCGGGCTCGCTTACGTCATGGCCATGATCGGCCAGATCTCCGAGGAGCAGACCAAGGCGCTGTCGTCGCGCTGCCGGGGAAAACACCTCTACCTCTGGGTGGATAACGACGCCGCCGGGCAGAAGTACGTCCGGAAGATCTGCCGCGCGCTGCCGGAGATCAGCGTGAGGATCATCGTCTACGGAAAGGCCGGGGACGATCCGGACTCCTACCTGAAGGGTTTCGAGGGGGACCGGAAGCGCGAGGTGCGCCGGCTGCAGCAAGAGTCCCTGGATTACATTTGCTGGGAAATATCGGTGGCGCTCACCCTCCCCTTCCTGGAGCTCCGGCTCGGGCACCTGCAGGCACCGGCGGGCGACGACAACCTGAATATCTTCCGCCTGATCGGCAAGCACTCCATCATTCAGCAGCAGGTCTATGCGGAGAAGCTTCAGGCCCTCGGCTTCTCTCAGAAGGCGATTGAGGAGCAGCTGGATTTCTCCCAGGACCTCTACAAGCAGATCACGGATTATTTCACCTTCCTGGACAATCCGAAGGATGCCTGCCCGATCCAGTTGGCTGAATTATGTTTCAAATTCTTCGCTCACCACGGCCGCTTTTACTATGATCGCGAGGATACGGTTTATCTGATCTATCAAAACCGTACCTACACGGTGGATAATAATACCCGTTTCAACTCGCTGATGTTGAAGCTCACCAGGATGATCATCTCCAAAAGTCCCGGCAATATGGTCTGGGACGCTATGAAGCACACGGCCTATCTCAACGGCCGCATGATCGACATGTGCCAGTGGATTCATACGGATGTCGTGAAAGACACGATTTTCATGAATCTGAATAGCCCGAACAATACCATTTTGAAGATTTCCCGCGACCGGATCGACGAGATCCAGAACGGGATGAACGACGACCATATTCTTTTATCCTCGAGTGGCAAGATCCAGCCCTTCAACTTCCTCCCTGATACCGACATCCAGGAGGGGATGACCTACCTGAAGGAGCTGCTCTTCGACGGCCTCGCTGTGAAGCGGGAACAGCGCTTCATGATCCTCTGCTGGATGATCTCCGGCCTTTGCCCGGACATGGCGCCCTACCAGTTCCTGATGAAGTTCGCCGGCTACGCAAGCTCGGGGAAGTCGACGGCGGCCAAGGCGATCACGACGCTGATCTACGGCAATGACCAGCTCTCCGACCCCTCCGGCGCCGCGGCGTTCTCGGCGGCGAGCCAGAACCCTCTCCTGGTCATCGACAACCTGGAGCATAAGGACTTGACCCGCGGGATGACGAAATTTCTCCTGTTGGCGGCAACTCGGGGCCAGAAGGAGAAGCGCAAGGGGGGGACCGATACCGACACGGTCGACGAAAGCCCCAGGGCGCTCATCTGCATCACGGCTATCGAACCTTTCACCCTTTCTGAACTCATCTCGAGAACGTTCGAGATCCAGTTCGATCGGCGCATCTACGGTTCCGACAACTACCACGAGTCAGAGGTCATGGAGCAGCTGAAGAAGAAGCGCGACCTGATCCTATCGGCGATCATCCGTTTCCTGCAGAAAGAGATTCTGCCGAACCTCAGGCAGCGCACCGAGTTCATGACCATCCTGAACAAGCAGTTCAAGGGACACGCCAAGGACCGGACCAACGCCTACCTGGCGCTGCTGATGCTGATCCTGGAGAAGCTCCTGAAGTACATCCCCTTCTACCCTGAGGGAGACCTGATGCATGGGGTGGAGAGCGGGGACAAGGATATCTACACGGCGTGGATCGAGGAGCAGAACTCCTCGGCTAAAGAGACGGAGCTGGGGAGCAACCACATCCTGCAGCTATTTGATGGTCTGGTCCGAGAGTACATGCAGTATTTTAAGGGGCGGACTCATTTTATCCCCGGGCATGAGAACGGTTATGAAGATGATGTCTTTGTCATGGAACATCCGGAATATGGCCTGAGGATGATTAAGACGATTCCGGAGACCTATTGCAGTACCTGCGGTCTGAAGGCGGCTAAGTGTAAGTGCGGAGGCGAGCGCTACAGCAAGTCAATTATTGAGTTTGTGGCTACCTCCGGAGACGTTGTCGATGCGTTCGACAAGTTGGCAAAGAATACCGGCAAACGGAACCCGTATGAGTCCGCCTCGATCTTTACAGCACGCTTGCGCAACGATAAGAGCCTACTGGCTAAAAGTGGGTGGGGGTTGGTGGAGGCCGAAGGAAAGGAGCCGTATTTCAAGATCATCAGCGGGGCAAGGTTCTTCAAGTTCCGGCATGAACTAGTTCGGTAGCCTCAAACAGGGGCAATTGGGTGCAGTCGTCGTGGTGCAGTCGTAACGAGGAAAGGTGAACAGAGGGGTAAATCAGCTTCTCGGGCCTCTTTTTAGGGTTTATTTTTTAAAGCGCGGCGCATGTCTAAAACAACTGCACCACTGCACCATTTTCAGCTATTACTAAATAATTTCATAATGTTATCTATGGTGCAGTTGTGGTGCAGTTATGGTGCAGTTGTGGTGCAGTCATGGTGCAGTTGTTTGGCTGTTTTATAGACTGCACCACAGATAAAGCTTGAATAGTCGTGGGTTTAGGGTAGGTGGTGCAGTGGTGCAGCCTGTAAAATGGGACCCTATTTATTCAAAATACATGTGTAGGGGTGAAGAATGGAGCTTAAAAACGTCAGTAAAAAGTATCAAATACTTTGTGTTATGCTGGAAAACGTTGCCGGATCTGATGGAATATGGCAAGCAAACTTGTTCCACCTTAAGAATAACCTTCTAAAATATAACAGTTTTTTCCAAAGTGACACCAACTTACGTAATTTCATGGCTGGTCTTGAGTTTCACCAGGACAGTGGTGAGCCCCTTAGCCCCTGGCGTGTTACATCGAAGGTAGTACCGTCTAGAGGTAGGGCCTGCACCGCTAAGCGCATCTTCACTTTCAGGAAACCCCTGGCAGACGGAAGGGTTTCTCACTTATAAGAGTGGGGTTGGCCGGCCGCAGGCCTCACATGGTATCGAAAAACTGCATTTCCTTCATTGCTCTAAAGTGTCTGATTGCGTAGTGTCAGCGGCGTGCGAAGCCGCACGCTGACTGTCATTGTCGCCCCTCCAGTCTGACCCTCGTCCGCCGCTCTTCGAGCACTGGATAAAAAACCCCTTGGAACGGACCGAAAGCGAACCTAAAACGAACAGGGGGAGGTGCGGGGTACGCTGCAGGGTCTCCTATGCCTCCGCACATCCTCGCCCCTTCCCGGGCAGATTTGAAGCCTGGGCAACACTAACAGTGGCGGGGGACATACCTATTGACACTCTATTCTATCGGTGTATAGTTCTTGTGAACGAAGATTGTTAGTAGTTACATAGCATCAGGGGGGGGCATCTCATGAGAGGTCAGACCCCACCCCCCATCAAAAATACTCATTAAATTTCAGGATAGGCCCCACTAGCTGCCGATATTATCGCACCTGTAGTCTAAAACCCTTTGGCAAGGGTCAGTCAGTGATCAGGATCAACGTTTTATGCACGCCACTTGTCTGAAAGCGGGGGGCGTGGGGGGGATTGTCCCTCAATTTGGTGGAGCGATTTAGGACAAGGAGGGGGCTTTCCCCAAAACAACCCACAGAAAAACGTCAATGCAAGATAAAGGAGCATGCACATGGTTGGTATAAGTATCTAGAATCATTAATGAAAAGTGGACGTATGAAATATTTCCGTACGTATGGATCTTGTAAGTCTCTGGACTGTAAACGTTTTTCGTGTGTCAAGTGCCGTGAACCCGCATGGATATGGGATAGCCGGCGGCGGCCCTGGCTAGGCTGGACAGTAAGGTCAAGATTATCATTATTTATGCCACCAGTTAAAAAGCGGGGGGCATGGGGGGGAAGGTATGGCAATCGGCAAATTCGTCTCGTACATCCGAGTAAGCACCAAGGCGCAGGGTGCCAGCGGTTTGGGCCTGGAAGCACAGCAAGAGACCATCCGTCAATACTTGAACGGCGGGGAATGGGAAGTGATCAAGGAGTTTGTTGAGATTGAGAGCGGTAAGAACAACGACCGCCCCGAACTTGCTAAGGCCTTGAAGCGTTGCCAACTAACCGGGGCCACCCTGCTCGTTGCGAAGCTAGACCGGCTGAGCCGTGACATTCACTTCATCACCTCCTTGGAGAAGGCCGGGATCGGGTTCACCGTATGCGACTTCCCGTTCGCCAACAAGTTCACCATCCACATCTTTGCAGCGCTGGCACAGTACGAACGGGAGCTGATTAGCCAGAGGACGAAGGCGGCGCTCGGGGCATTGAAGGCAAGGGGGGTGATCCTCGGGAAGCCTGAGAACCTGACCAAGGCAGCCGCCGACCAGGGCAGAGTAAAGGGGCAGCTGGCAAAGCTGGCTAAGGCTGATCGCTTCGCAGTGCAGACAGGTCCGACAGTTCAGGAACTCCATGGCCAGGGTATGAGCCTGAACGGGATAGCCGCCAAGCTTAACGCTGACAGCATCCTGACTGCAAGCGGCAAGCAAGGGAAATGGACGCCTACAGCAGTTAAGAACCTCCTGGCCAGGTTGTAAAAGACGTGGTCGAACACTGGTTGTGGTTACAGAGAGCCTTTAAGATCAGGTAATTCACTAAATAAATTTTGCTAAATTAGCTACTTATATTTTTACTAGACATAAAGGTCATTATGTCTAGCAAAAGCTCTTATGTAAGCGTAATTATTAGTATTAATTATTAGCAATCATCGGCGTCGGTCTTGTTGTGCTGGCCGTTGTCAAGGGGTTCGGGACTCGAAGTCATGGTGTTTCCCTTTTGTTCTCGGTTCTGTTTTGCGGTCTCTATGGCTTTCAGTCTCTTTGGCGGACGGTCCGCGAGGGCTTCCGCTTCGTTAAGGCCGTGAACGGTAATCAGCCCCAGGTCGTTTAGTCGTTTCAGTTCCCGAAGCTGCCGCTCTGTCTCTTTGGCTTTACAGGCTTTCATGGTATCAAGGTCTCCTTGGTCGTGGGTTATCCACATGCTGACGCTGATCTACTACAGGATGTTTAACTACAGGTAACTACAGGATATAGATACAGCGTCACCGTTAATGCGTAAAAGCGTCACCGTTAATGCGTGGAAAGGCTCGGAAAGCGTCACCGTTAATGCGTGGACAAGTCAACCGGTTAACAGGGTTTTCCCCTTCCTTGCGATATGGGGCGGTGACGGTTTCAGCTCTAACCCTTGGGGGGTCGGCAATGCTTTTGCCTCGGGATAGACGACAGAAACCCTATGAAGCGCCTCGGTGAAGGCTGCTTTGAATTGCCTCGGTAAAGCATATCCCGCCCCAAACTGTGCAGACAATAGAGCCCAGGGAATAACGGTGGTGTCCTTCAGGTAGCTTAGGCGGTAGGTGAGCCAGCAATAAACGTCCAGGGCGAGCGGTGACTTCTTCAGTGCCTTCAGCGCCCGCATATCAACCGGGACCGGGCTGTTAACCACTTCCTGATAGAACTTCTCGTTCAGCTCGATAGTCGAGGCCCATAGCCCGCTCTGGTCAGGGTCGGGTGGTGTCCACCATAGACACGCCTCGTCAACGATAGTGATGTTCTTGATTCGGTCCTGCGCCCCTTCGCGGTATCCAAGGGTGATGTGACAGGAAAAGAGGCGCTTGGCCTGTTCCCTCAACCGGGTAATGGTTCCCCATCGTCCACCGGTCGGCACCATACCCAGCTCCCGCATAAACTCGCTGAGGGTGTCACCCAGGACTAAAACCTTGCTCTGGGTCCGCACGGCCTCGGTGCTGATCCAGGCGAGAAGCAAACGCGGAATGGTGCCAAAAGGCAAACCGACATCTGAGGGAGCCAGCATAGTCAACTTGTAGTTGCCATTCTTACGCCGGAATTCGTTTGTTTTCGGGTCGCTGTGCGGTAAGGTAGCCTGCACCATTGCACGCGCCATGAACCCCAGCGCCCCGGCTTCTTTTGCTTCCTGTTCCTCGATAGCCACAGCCTCGGATAAGAGACGCTCTGTCTGTTTGCTGATCATCCTCCTCCCCCCCGGGCGTGTCCCTTATATACCTCGGCTAGCAAGTTTTTCTTCAGCCTCATCCAGCTCTTTTTTCAATGCCCGCACTATTACTGAAGCCATACTTTGCCGGACCCCCTCGACTTGTTCATATTCCTCGACATAGTCTTGAAGCCGCTGGTAGAGAGGTGTGGGTATCATAAGGCTGAAGGCCTGTGATTTATCCTTTCCCCGTACTCTTCCTGGTGTCTCGGCTGTTGCCTTGGATATAAAAGCCTCTTCGGCAATTGGTGATGCTTGGGTCCCTTTCCTCATCGAGTAAATACCTCCTTAAAAAGATCAGTTATTTCTTGGATTGCCCTGGGATCTTTTTTCCCAAGTTCATTGACTGCCTGCCCTTCTGTAGCGCTTCGGCGGTAAGCGACTCGGTATCCGACCCGAGTCGGGAGCAGAGTGAGGTGGTTCAACTCGCCAGCAAATACCCCCGCCTCATCGGTAAGGCCTACCCTCGGATTCGTGTCAGCCTTATTCAGGACCATCAGCGCTTTCATCTGTTCATTGACCGTCTGCGCTTCATCAACCCAGACATCAACCTTTTCGAGGCTCCATGCGTCGAATTGCCCCGGGAGGAAAGGGACAAGAAGGACGTCTGCGACAAGGAGCGAAGACCTGAATGCAGCAGTATCCCGCCCGCCAACATCAATTACGACATCACCGAACCCGGCAGCGAGTTTGCGCACCTCGGTAGCTACGCCACGCCCCGTAATAGCGACGCATGTCAGCGCCGGCTCATGCCCCTCATCGACCCTGACCCGGAAGAATTCCGATATAGATCCTTGAGGGTCTGCATCGACAACCAAGACCTTATCCCCTTCCTGGGCTCGCAATATTGCAAGATTAGCTGCAATAGTCGTTTTGCCTACGCCTCCCTTCTCATTTGCCACAACTATGATCATAGATCGACTCCTTTGTAAAAATGGGCATGGACGGCCTTATATCATAAAACATAATGCAGCACAAATTTATATTGCATTCAATAATATAATGTTATATAAGCCTATATAACATTATGGCCGAAAGGGCACAGGATATGCTCATTGGCCTATAGGGGGGAGTTATGGCATTAACATGTAAGCCTGAAATTGAGTCTGTTATTAGAACATTTATCCAATATGATGAGGTGTTAAATCGAGTCCACCTGCTTTTATCACACCTTTCAGAACGGTGCAGTAACGCGGCATCAGACGTATTCGAGTCAGATGTTAGCTCGACAAAGATCAATGAAGACAATTCAGCTTTTATGTATGAAATGTCTTATATATTAAAATTCGTCTCTGAATCTTTGGAGCTTCAAGAGAACAGTCATAACATTGAAATAGATAAGATCAAAAAAGAACTCGATATTCGATAAAAGGGGGAGCCTAAATGCACAGAAATGAAAAACAAGAAATCCAACGGTTAGCCAATGTCATGGGTCAGACGGGGGAACTGTTGAATCGCTCTTTTTTGCTCCTAGCTCGACTATCGGAGCGGTGCAAAACGGTTGGGATCGGGCTGGACGATATAGTCCAGGACTGTGACCATGAAGACCAAAAAAACAAACTGTCTGAAGTGTCTTCATTTATTTTTGAAATAGGTAATACCCTGGGATTTGTCAGGGATGCCCTCGAGTGGGACCAAATCCACGTTTCTGAATGCCTGGGGGATCTAAGCAGATCCGGAAGCGCTGCCCGATGAAAATGGTCGAAGAGATTATCACCGACTTCCTTAGATCCCTGAGCCCGGACAACAGGCAACGATTCTATAGAGAATTTGAAAGTTACTGTGAGGCCAGGGACAAGAATGTCATCAACGGTTTTTATCTTTCTCTCCCACCTCCTCCTAAAAAACTGGTTGAAAAATGGGGTAACTCAATGTTCACTGAACACCGTAAGCACTTTGGTGTCGAGTAGAACAATATACTTATGTGTCTTAAGACTGTGTGAACCGCACATTTGTATATAAGTGTGCGGTTCACACAGTCTTAAGATTTTATTGTCCTTGAATAAATATTTTAGTTTTGCTATGTTTCGACATAATATCAATAAACGAAGCGGAACGAAGCTAAATGTAATAGTAACGAAGCTAAATACACATAATTGCCAAAGCACTTCACCCGGTAATATCGTGGATAAGAAATTGAGAGGGGAAGAAAACCATGGAAGAGGATAGGGTTGTCAGAATGCCTGAGGCTGAGAAGATATCAGGCATTGCCAGGACCACCATCTGGAAGAGGGAAAAAGCTAATGACTGGCCGCGCCGGGTTATGCTTGGGACTCGGAATTACGGGTATTTTTATTCTGAACTGATAGCCCACCTCAGCCGGAAAGCATAATGGTCCAAGTTTTACAGTAATCATGCTGGGGATGGGCGCCGGGCAACCGTCGCCAAAATCCCACCCCTCCCCAGCGTGGCCAGCATCGTTTTAGCTGATGCTGGCACTTTCATACACAGGGTGGGATAGGGGCCGGCGAAGCGTCCTGCTTGAAGGATGTGAAAGTCCCCGGTTGGCGCCCGAACCTCCTTAAAGGGGCAAGGAAGGGGAGGTAGAGACCCAGGATCTCTATCTCCCCTTTACCGAATGTAGCAGAAAGGGGTGATTCAAATGGCAACGGAAACAGAGCTGGTAGAACTCATAAAAGAACAAAATAGGCTCCTGCAGCAACAAAACGATTTGCTGCGGGAAAACCGGGACAACCAGGCGGCAACCAGGACCAGCGAACTGGAAACCGGCGGTAAGCGTCGGATGATGAACGAACATGATTTGCAGTTGATCATCATGGCAAATGACGTGCTCAAGGCGGTCAGCAATTGGAATAAGCGTTCGAAGTAAATAGGTTTGTATCAAACTAAGGAGGAATCAAAAATGTTTAAATCCCAAGGAAACAGCCCCGGCCACCCCACCGATGTATTCACCTCTGACATGTGTAAACAGCTGAATGGTATGGACCCGGTCTTCCGTCACAAAAAGCTGCGCAGCTTGTTCGGTGCGTATTCCCAGCAGGTCAAGGGGGCAACCGGCCCTTCCGACGCGCCCAACCTCCTGAACCGTGGGCCCCGCATCGATGGAGTTTTCTACCCGACGCAAGGTGCCCTGGAGCTCGACTTCGGGTATGAGGAGCTCTTCCAGTTCGTAGATCTGCGCGGGAGTCAGCAGTCGGATTTCGATATTCTCGGCGTCTCCAACCTGATCACCTTTGCCGAGGTGAAAAGCGGAGAAAGGATGAAGAAGTTCGGCCTGCATACGGACGCGGCAAAGGTCGTCAAAAGGGGGGTGTCCGCTGCCATAAGCGTTTTGGACGACTGGTTCCGATACGAGAGGTACTGGAACCTGAATCAGGCTGCGGCCGATGCAATGTCGAAGTACTACGACCAGATGGCTGCCGACCATTATGCCCTGATCACGGTAGCGGCACAGGCACAGGCTTTTGCTACTGACGACATCACTACCATCAATAATGCCTGTGCTCAGATCCTTGCCGACTGCGCAGCTGCAGGCTACATACTGACGGGCAACGAAACCTTTGAGCTCAGGGCAAACGGTCTCATACGGGATCGCATAGAGAAGGCCTTCACCCTCAATTTCAACAGTCCTAATCCCGACAGGAACCAACTGCTTTACAAACTCAACCGGAAGTACTCAACCAAAGTCCCTGCTACCGAATATTACGTGGTGCTCCCTGGCCGCAAGCTCCAGCGCGGGGTTTGGTCTGATCTCACCTGTGAGAACGATCGGGATGCCATGGGGAGAGCAACCGACTTGGCTTACTACGGCGAGTATAACGCCGGGATCGGCGAGGCCAAGCAGGTCCGGAAGTGCGCACTGTCGTAAATCAATGGGGCAGAAGCTCCAAAGGAGGCAACCATGGGAAATGATAATACCGCCAACATCAGGGTAACTGCTGACACTGATAAAGCCGTAAGCGGGCTTGGCAATGTCAATAAAGCTGTTGACTCCCTATCAAGTATCGTTGGAGCCTCTGTCCCAATTTTCGGCATGATGGCATCTGCAGCGGCGGCGGTCGGCTTGACTGAACTGGCCAAGGACGCCGCGCTAGCTGCGGCCAGGGTCGAGACGCTGGGCGTGGTCATGCAGGCCGTGGGCAATAATGCCGGCTACACGGCAGTTCAGATGGATACCTATGCCAAGGGCGTTGCCAAGTCGGGCATCACTACCGAAGAATCCCGGCAGGCCGTGATCCGCATGGCCCAGAGCAACCTTGACCTTTCTAAGTCCTCCCAGCTGGCCCGCGTTGCCCAGGACGCGGCGGTCATTGCCAACACCAACAGTTCCCAGGCCTTCAGCAACATGATCCTCGGCATGAGCACGGGGCAGGCTGTCATCCTGCACCACATGGGGCTGATGGTCAATTTCGAACGGGCCTACATGACTACGGCTCAGCAGCTCGGGAAAACCAAGGATGCTCTTTCCGAGACCGAACGGTCGCAGGCCAGGCTCAACGAGGTGATGAGGGTTTCCACCGGGATCGCCGGCTCCTATGAGGCCGCCATGGGGACGGCCGGCAAGCAGCTCAACTCCCTGGACCGGTGGTTCAAAGAGATCAAGGTCTCCTCCGGGGAAGCTTTTACACCGGTCATGGCAAAGGTCATTTCAGACGTCACAGCAGAGCTTAAGAAGCTATATGAGGCTATCGACAAGCACAACAAGGAGGATAAGAAAACCGGCAATAACGGACTCCTGTCGGACCTGTATGACGACGTCAAAATCATGGGAAATGGCATAATCGGTGATTTTGACCGTATCAAGATTGCCTATTACGATCTTAAGGGAATCCTGGGGGAAGTAGGCAAACGCTCTCCTTTGGGTGCTGGAGGGGGGCTGGACAACTATTTCAACGGTGTGATTGCCCAGGCTCCTAAAGACGCCGCGGCAACTCGACAAGATCTCCAGGATCTGAAAGACCGTAATAAGGTGCTGAGTACTACCTATGGCCCCGACGACCCGTCGGATGTCATGCGGTTGAAAATGGGAAAGGACAACGCCGAATACGCCAAGATTGAGGATGGCAACCGTAGACGTGAAGATGAAGCCCAGGCAGAACGCCTTGCCGAGGTCCAAAGGAAGATAGACCGGCGCAAGGAATCCTGGGAAAAGGAGAAGATCGGCCTAAAAGCTATTATCGAGGAGATGGACCCTCTTCTTACTGAGTGGGCCAGAAAAGAACTTGAGATTGATCGAAAGGCTGATCAAGACCTGCAAAAAAACGGCATGGTGCCCGGGGCATCTGATCTTATCAACAAGGCCCGTAAGGCCCAAAAGGATAAAATCGCCCACGATGTCGACAACGAGATGGCTATCGACGCTGTCGTTAATAGCGACTCGTACATAAATGCCACCGGCAAGATGTCCCCCCAACAGCAGAAAAGATTTGATGACTCTGCCGCACGGCAAAACTGGAAAGTGCAAGAAGATGCCTACAACAAGCAGGAAGAGGAGTCCGAGTTCACCCACGGGGGGGTAATGGCCGGCATGGCAGATGCCCTTAGCCAGAAGAAATTAGCAGCACTCGGGGAACAACGCGGGGCTCTCATCGAACAGTTTAATTTTGAACAGCAGCAAGCTGAACGGGAAATGAATTGGAAACTTGACCATGTATCCGGGGAAGAACGTGAGAAGGCCAGGATCAAAGAGGAGTATGCAGCCAAGAGGCTCCTCTCTGAGCAGGAACTGTCGCAGAAACAGGCCGATTTGTGGGCGAACAGTGCACAGAAATACGTGGGATACGCCCAAGAGATGACAACGATGGGTATCCAGCTGCTCCTTGCTGATGAGTCGCAAAAGAATCAGATCGGTGCCCGTATGCTTGGTACTTCCATCCGCTTCATCAGCCAGGGGCTGCAACAGTACATGATGGGCAAGGCGAAAGAACACCTCTTGAATGCCGCGGCAATGGCTGGAGCCGTACAGACCAAAACGGTCCAGGCTGCAACAGAGATGACCATAGGTGGAACCCAGGCAGCGGCTTGGGCTGCGTATTTTACCGCCATGAGCATGAATCCCTTCGGCGGACAAGCATTTATACCAGCGGCCACCGCTATGACAGCTGCAACGGTCGGATTCGGTGTCGCAGCCGGAGGGATCGCGGCGGCTGGTGCGACTGGAATGGCTTCCGAACTCAGCATGGCGGCCGTATGGGCAGCCGGCGGCATAGCGGCCGGAGCGCTGGGAGAAGCGGGGGCGTCATCCATCGAGAACCGTAGTGCAGGTAGTTCAAACAGCTCAACCGTGTCCAGCGGAGGGGTGGCCTCTAATCCGGTTGTGTCTCAACCTGGCGCCACAAATCAGCAACAAGGGAACGTTTACGTACAGATCAAGATGGACAACGTTTACGGGGATCAGGACCAGTTGAAGAGATGGGCAGAGAATACATTGGCACCTGTGATGCGGGATGCTGGGACAAGAAATATTATCTTTATCAGTGAATAGGGACTCAGCGTGGGGACAATATTAAAATTTCCGGGTGAGAAAATAGGCAAAGCGCGGACTAAATCTAAAATATGGTCCNCTTTAGAATCTCACGCAGCTGAAACCAAGTCAGTTAAATTCAAAGCAATAATAGATGCTTATGACAAATATTTAGATTTCGGGCCAATTTCTATGACATTGAAAAACCCGGAAGGCTTGCCATTCACCAACGAGCAGATTGGTTTAATCAATGGGGGAGTGAGCATAGCGATAGGGCCTCTAGTGGAGAAACTCCGGCAAGCAGTGCTTGAGATCATCTCCTTGAATATAGCTGTCATAGACCTAGAAACTGGCAATAGAAACACCCCAGACGGTTTGAAAAGTCCGTCTGTAACCCAAATTAGGAAACCCAAAAAGGAGATGGAAATGCAGGTAAAAAGCAGAAATCACGTTTACGAGACCTTGCCGCCGTTTATGGACAACAGGACTCTGCCCGTCGATCAGCAGTTGGTCCTCGGGTTGAAAGTCGTAACCTCACCCGAACAGGACGCATATTTTAACCAACTCGGCTTCATCCGGGAAACCTACGCACTCGACAAGGCACAGGAACTGGTAAAAGAAAAGACCAAAGACCTAGTACGCAGCAAATTTTCCTTTATCAAAGGACTGGAAATCGAGGGGATTGGGGAAAAGGCCTTGGATTTTAACACGCTGTACGAGGAAGGCCCCCCGGAACTGGTTGCCTGGATAACCCGGGTCATCATGTCCACCACTGAACTGAGCCATGCTGAAAGAAAAAACTTCTTGCCGGAATCCGATTTAGTCTAGCGTCTTCCGGAGATGGCACCTGGGACTGCAGCAAATGCGATGACCGGCAACGTACTCTTCGCAATTGCCATAACAAACACCAGTTCAAGCATACAATTTTGGAAGGCGCGGCCGAATGGCGCATGGTTTCGACTAAGCAATATCATGTACTTAAAATCGACTGCACCAAATTCATGGCTTGTCCAGTTTCAACAATTACACGGCGCACCTGGCAGATTCTTCGGTTGGTAAATGAGGTTTGTGGCGCGGAGAACTGCGAGATCCTGCATCTGCCTTTCAATAACTCAGATGGAGGCCCTGGAACTATCCTCGATCAGCCGACATGGTTCCGTGATGCGGTGGCGATAGTACGCTGCGAGCGCTACCGCCACCGCAAGGAGGAGCTGGAAAAGATGAAGTAGCTGCCGGCTATATCGGTGCCAATGAATATAGGAGTGGTGCAATGGAATTTGGACGGTTTAAACGGATGAGCAAGCCATTCCCGGGGAGTATCCGCAGCGGATTACTTTGCCGTTTAGGTTTCCATCGGGGCGTGCTCCACCATGGTTACAAGGGGATATTTGGGGATTGGAGCTGTCCGATCTGCTGGTACCGCCATGAAGCAAGTACCTGGTCGAAAAAAAAGTGGATCAGGTGGATGACCAACGACCTTATTGTTCTCTTCCAGAGGGGAGTCCTTTGCCGGTTGGGCCGTCACGAAGGAATAATCACCTACGATGACAAAGGATTGATCGCGGGCGCCTGGTACTGTTCGATTTGCCAGTACAGCCATAAAGCAAAAGTTTTAAACTCCCATCTGCCAAACGTGAACAATAACCATTAAAAAGGAGCAGCTATGATACCCGGGAAAACGTACCACGGAAAAATGCAGACTCTGGAGGACTATACGGGTCTGGAGAAGCAGTCCCAGGAGGCAGAGAATAAAGCCAAGGCCGTCATAGGGAAAAAGGATTTTACCAAGCCCGAGCATAACGAACTCTTTGCCACGGTCGGGCGATAAAAGGGGCTTACTTACCAAATGAGCGATTTTATCCGGGTAAAATCAGCGCTTGATATCAAGACGGTTATCCTCTCCGAACTCGGTGTGGGGATGGCCTCTAATGCAAAGCATCTTCCCGCGTGCCCCTTCTGCGGCGGCAAGGATTGCTTTTCTGTCCGGAAACCTCAACAGGATTTCCATTGCTTCCAGTGCGCGCCGGAAGCGCACGGTGACGTTTTTACTTTCCTTGAGCGCTACTACAACCTGGACAAGGCCGGCGCCCTCAAGCGCGCCGCGGAGATCGCCGGGATCAAACTGGAGGAGAAGGCCAAACGCAAGCCCTCGCTGACGACAACGGAGAAGATCCGGGTCGACGCGGCGGATTACTACCACGCCCGGGCGCTCGAGCTGGGGAAGCCGTATTTTCTGGAACTCCGCGGGCACCTGCCGGCGACGATGGAGCAGGAAAAGCTCGGGTGGAGCGACGGGCACCTGCTGGACCACCTGCGCAAGAAGGGTTTCACCGACAAGGAGATTCTTGAAAGCGGCCTGGCCAAGGAAAAGGAGATCGAGGGGGGAACGCGGATCCTCGATTTCTTCGGTAAGGGGCTGGCGGTCTTCCCGCACTTCAGCCACCAGAAGGTTGTTCACTTCACCATGAAGGACGCCCGCGACGTTCCCAAGGACAAGAAGCTGAACTTTCAGCTGCCGGCCGATCAGCGGGACAAGCGCTGGATCTTCTACGGCCAGGACGTCATGGAGCGCTACGAGGAGGTGATCCTCGTCGAAGGGGAGGACGACCGCCTCCAGGTGCTCAATACCGGGCTCGCTTACGTCATGGCCATGATCGGCCAGATCTCCGAGGAGCAGACCAAGGCGCTGTCGTCGCGCTGCCGGGGAAAACACCTCTACCTCTGGGTGGATAACGACGCCGCCGGGCAGAAGTACGTCCGGAAGATCTGCCGCGCGCTGCCGGAGATCAGCGTGAGGATCATCGTCTACGGAAAGGCCGGGGACGATCCGGACTCCTACCTGAAGGGTTTCGAGGGGGACCGGAAGCGCGAGGTGCGCCGGCTGCAGCAAGAGTCCCTGGATTACATTTGCTGGGAAATATCGGTGGCGCTCACCCTCCCCTTCCTGGAGCTCCGGCTCGGGCACCTGCAGGCACCGGCGGGCGACGACAACCTGAATATCTTCCGCCTGATCGGCAAGCACTCCATCATTCAGCAGCAGGTCTATGCGGAGAAGCTTCAGGCCCTCGGCTTCTCTCAGAAGGCGATTGAGGAGCAGCTGGATTTCTCCCAGGACCTCTACAAGCAGATCACGGATTATTTCACCTTCCTGGACAATCCGAAGGATGCCTGCCCGATCCAGTTGGCTGAATTATGTTTCAAATTCTTCGCTCACCACGGCCGCTTTTACTATGATCGCGAGGATACGGTTTATCTGATCTATCAAAACCGTACCTACACGGTGGATAATAATACCCGTTTCAACTCGCTGATGTTGAAGCTCACCAGGATGATCATCTCCAAAAGTCCCGGCAATATGGTCTGGGACGCTATGAAGCACACGGCCTATCTCAACGGCCGCATGATCGACATGTGCCAGTGGATTCATACGGATGTCGTGAAAGACACGATTTTCATGAATCTGAATAGCCCGAACAATACCATTTTGAAGATTTCCCGCGACCGGATCGACGAGATCCAGAACGGGATGAACGACGACCATATTCTTTTATCCTCGAGTGGCAAGATCCAGCCCTTCAACTTCCTCCCTGATACCGACATCCAGGAGGGGATGACCTACCTGAAGGAGCTGCTCTTCGACGGCCTCGCTGTGAAGCGGGAACAGCGCTTCATGATCCTCTGCTGGATGATCTCCGGCCTTTGCCCGGACATGGCGCCCTACCAGTTCCTGATGAAGTTCGCCGGCTACGCAAGCTCGGGGAAGTCGACGGCGGCCAAGGCGATCACGACGCTGATCTACGGCAATGACCAGCTCTCCGACCCCTCCGGCGCCGCGGCGTTCTCGGCGGCGAGCCAGAACCCTCTCCTGGTCATCGACAACCTGGAGCATAAGGACTTGACCCGCGGGATGACGAAATTTCTCCTGTTGGCGGCAACTCGGGGCCAGAAGGAGAAGCGCAAGGGGGGGACCGATACCGACACGGTCGACGAAAGCCCCAGGGCGCTCATCTGCATCACGGCTATCGAACCTTTCACCCTTTCTGAACTCATCTCGAGAACGTTCGAGATCCAGTTCGATCGGCGCATCTACGGTTCCGACAACTACCACGAGTCAGAGGTCATGGAGCAGCTGAAGAAGAAGCGCGACCTGATCCTATCGGCGATCATCCGTTTCCTGCAGAAAGAGATTCTGCCGAACCTCAGGCAGCGCACCGAGTTCATGACCATCCTGAACAAGCAGTTCAAGGGACACGCCAAGGACCGGACCAACGCCTACCTGGCGCTGCTGATGCTGATCCTGGAGAAGCTCCTGAAGTACATCCCCTTCTACCCTGAGGGAGACCTGATGCATGGGGTGGAGAGCGGGGACAAGGATATCTACACGGCGTGGATCGAGGAGCAGAACTCCTCGGCTAAAGAGACGGAGCTGGGGAGCAACCACATCCTGCAGCTATTTGATGGTCTGGTCCGAGAGTACATGCAGTATTTTAAGGGGCGGACTCATTTTATCCCCGGGCATGAGAACGGTTATGAAGATGATGTCTTTGTCATGGAACATCCGGAATATGGCCTGAGGATGATTAAGACGATTCCGGAGACCTATTGCAGTACCTGCGGTCTGAAGGCGGCTAAGTGTAAGTGCGGAGGCGAGCGCTACAGCAAGTCAATTATTGAGTTTGTGGCTACCTCCGGAGACGTTGTCGATGCGTTCGACAAGTTGGCAAAGAATACCGGCAAACGGAACCCGTATGAGTCCGCCTCGATCTTTACAGCACGCTTGCGCAACGATAAGAGCCTACTGGCTAAAAGTGGGTGGGGGTTGGTGGAGGCCGAAGGAAAGGAGCCGTATTTCAAGATCATCAGCGGGGCAAGGTTCTTCAAGTTCCGGCATGAACTAGTTCGGTAGCCTCAAACAGGGGCAATTGGGTGCAGTCGTCGTGGTGCAGTCGTAACGAGGAAAGGTGAACAGAGGGGTAAATCAGCTTCTCGGGCCTCTTTTTAGGGTTTATTTTTTAAAGCGCGGCGCATGTCTAAAACAACTGCACCACTGCACCATTTTCAGCTATTACTAAATAATTTCATAATGTTATCTATGGTGCAGTTGTGGTGCAGTTATGGTGCAGTTGTGGTGCAGTCATGGTGCAGTTGTTTGGCTGTTTTATAGACTGCACCACAGATAAAGCTTGAATAGTCGTGGGTTTAGGGTAGGTGGTGCAGTGGTGCAGCCTGTAAAATGGGACCCTATTTATTCAAAATACATGTGTAGGGGTGAAGAATGGAGCTTAAAAACGTCAGTAAAAAGTATCAAATACTTTGTGTTATGCTGGAAAACGTTGCCGGATCTGATGGAATATGGCAAGCAAACTTGTTCCACCTTAAGAATAACCTTCTAAAATATAACAGTTTTTTCCAAAGTGACACCAACTTACGTAATTTCATGGCTGGTCTTGAGTTTCACCAGGACAGTGGTGAGCCCCTTAGCCCCTGGCGTGTTACATCGAAGGTAGTACCGTCTAGAGGTAGGGCCTGCACCGCTAAGCGCATCTTCACTTTCAGGAAACCCCTGGCAGACGGAAGGGTTTCTCACTTATAAGAGTGGGGTTGGCCGGCCGCAGGCCTCACATGGTATCGAAAAACTGCATTTCCTTCATTGCTCTAAAGTGTCTGATTGCGTAGTGTCAGCGGCGTGCGAAGCCGCACGCTGACTGTCATTGTCGCCCCTCCAGTCTGACCCTCGTCCGCCGCTCTTCGAGCACTGGATAAAAAACCCCTTGGAACGGACCGAAAGCGAACCTAAAACGAACAGGGGGAGGTGCGGGGTACGCTGCAGGGTCTCCTATGCCTCCGCACATCCTCGCCCCTTCCCGGGCAGATTTGAAGCCTGGGCAACACTAACAGTGGCGGGGGACATACCTATTGACACTCTATTCTATCGGTGTATAGTTCTTGTGAACGAAGATTGTTAGTAGTTACATAGCATCAGGGGGGGGCATCTCATGAGAGGTCAGACCCCACCCCCCATCAAAAATACTCATTAAATTTCAGGATAGGCCCCACTAGCTGCCGATATTATCGCACCTGTAGTCTAAAACCCTTTGGCAAGGGTCAGTCAGTGATCAGGATCAACGTTTTATGCACGCCACTTGTCTGAAAGCGGGGGGCGTGGGGGGGATTGTCCCTCAATTTGGTGGAGCGATTTAGGACAAGGAGGGGGCTTTCCCCAAAACAACCCACAGAAAAACGTCAATGCAAGATAAAGGAGCATGCACATGGTTGGTATAAGTATCTAGAATCATTAATGAAAAGTGGACGTATGAAATATTTCCGTACGTATGGATCTTGTAAGTCTCTGGACTGTAAACGTTTTTCGTGTGTCAAGTGCCGTGAACCCGCATGGATATGGGATAGCCGGCGGCGGCCCTGGCTAGGCTGGACAGTAAGGTCAAGATTATCATTATTTATGCCACCAGTTAAAAAGCGGGGGGCATGGGGGGGAAGGTATGGCAATCGGCAAATTCGTCTCGTACATCCGAGTAAGCACCAAGGCGCAGGGTGCCAGCGGTTTGGGCCTGGAAGCACAGCAAGAGACCATCCGTCAATACTTGAACGGCGGGGAATGGGAAGTGATCAAGGAGTTTGTTGAGATTGAGAGCGGTAAGAACAACGACCGCCCCGAACTTGCTAAGGCCTTGAAGCGTTGCCAACTAACCGGGGCCACCCTGCTCGTTGCGAAGCTAGACCGGCTGAGCCGTGACATTCACTTCATCACCTCCTTGGAGAAGGCCGGGATCGGGTTCACCGTATGCGACTTCCCGTTCGCCAACAAGTTCACCATCCACATCTTTGCAGCGCTGGCACAGTACGAACGGGAGCTGATTAGCCAGAGGACGAAGGCGGCGCTCGGGGCATTGAAGGCAAGGGGGGTGATCCTCGGGAAGCCTGAGAACCTGACCAAGGCAGCCGCCGACCAGGGCAGAGTAAAGGGGCAGCTGGCAAAGCTGGCTAAGGCTGATCGCTTCGCAGTGCAGACAGGTCCGACAGTTCAGGAACTCCATGGCCAGGGTATGAGCCTGAACGGGATAGCCGCCAAGCTTAACGCTGACAGCATCCTGACTGCAAGCGGCAAGCAAGGGAAATGGACGCCTACAGCAGTTAAGAACCTCCTGGCCAGGTTGTAAAAGACGTGGTCGAACACTGGTTGTGGTTACAGAGAGCCTTTAAGATCAGGTAATTCACTAAATAAATTTTGCTAAATTAGCTACTTATATTTTTACTAGACATAAAGGTCATTATGTCTAGCAAAAGCTCTTATGTAAGCGTAATTATTAGTATTAATTATTAGCAATCATCGGCGTCGGTCTTGTTGTGCTGGCCGTTGTCAAGGGGTTCGGGACTCGAAGTCATGGTGTTTCCCTTTTGTTCTCGGTTCTGTTTTGCGGTCTCTATGGCTTTCAGTCTCTTTGGCGGACGGTCCGCGAGGGCTTCCGCTTCGTTAAGGCCGTGAACGGTAATCAGCCCCAGGTCGTTTAGTCGTTTCAGTTCCCGAAGCTGCCGCTCTGTCTCTTTGGCTTTACAGGCTTTCATGGTATCAAGGTCTCCTTGGTCGTGGGTTATCCACATGCTGACGCTGATCTACTACAGGATGTTTAACTACAGGTAACTACAGGATATAGATACAGCGTCACCGTTAATGCGTAAAAGCGTCACCGTTAATGCGTGGAAAGGCTCGGAAAGCGTCACCGTTAATGCGTGGACAAGTCAACCGGTTAACAGGGTTTTCCCCTTCCTTGCGATATGGGGCGGTGACGGTTTCAGCTCTAACCCTTGGGGGGTCGGCAATGCTTTTGCCTCGGGATAGACGACAGAAACCCTATGAAGCGCCTCGGTGAAGGCTGCTTTGAATTGCCTCGGTAAAGCATATCCCGCCCCAAACTGTGCAGACAATAGAGCCCAGGGAATAACGGTGGTGTCCTTCAGGTAGCTTAGGCGGTAGGTGAGCCAGCAATAAACGTCCAGGGCGAGCGGTGACTTCTTCAGTGCCTTCAGCGCCCGCATATCAACCGGGACCGGGCTGTTAACCACTTCCTGATAGAACTTCTCGTTCAGCTCGATAGTCGAGGCCCATAGCCCGCTCTGGTCAGGGTCGGGTGGTGTCCACCATAGACACGCCTCGTCAACGATAGTGATGTTCTTGATTCGGTCCTGCGCCCCTTCGCGGTATCCAAGGGTGATGTGACAGGAAAAGAGGCGCTTGGCCTGTTCCCTCAACCGGGTAATGGTTCCCCATCGTCCACCGGTCGGCACCATACCCAGCTCCCGCATAAACTCGCTGAGGGTGTCACCCAGGACTAAAACCTTGCTCTGGGTCCGCACGGCCTCGGTGCTGATCCAGGCGAGAAGCAAACGCGGAATGGTGCCAAAAGGCAAACCGACATCTGAGGGAGCCAGCATAGTCAACTTGTAGTTGCCATTCTTACGCCGGAATTCGTTTGTTTTCGGGTCGCTGTGCGGTAAGGTAGCCTGCACCATTGCACGCGCCATGAACCCCAGCGCCCCGGCTTCTTTTGCTTCCTGTTCCTCGATAGCCACAGCCTCGGATAAGAGACGCTCTGTCTGTTTGCTGATCATCCTCCTCCCCCCCGGGCGTGTCCCTTATATACCTCGGCTAGCAAGTTTTTCTTCAGCCTCATCCAGCTCTTTTTTCAATGCCCGCACTATTACTGAAGCCATACTTTGCCGGACCCCCTCGACTTGTTCATATTCCTCGACATAGTCTTGAAGCCGCTGGTAGAGAGGTGTGGGTATCATAAGGCTGAAGGCCTGTGATTTATCCTTTCCCCGTACTCTTCCTGGTGTCTCGGCTGTTGCCTTGGATATAAAAGCCTCTTCGGCAATTGGTGATGCTTGGGTCCCTTTCCTCATCGAGTAAATACCTCCTTAAAAAGATCAGTTATTTCTTGGATTGCCCTGGGATCTTTTTTCCCAAGTTCATTGACTGCCTGCCCTTCTGTAGCGCTTCGGCGGTAAGCGACTCGGTATCCGACCCGAGTCGGGAGCAGAGTGAGG
>JGI24143J45723_1000351_pt1 | contig 24095 bp, 25 predicted proteins | sample BarGraIncu00432A_FD_45723 | JGI IMG/M metagenome (IMG submission 45723) | reverse complement strand
TAAGTACGACTTTAATAAAATCATCTACAAAGCCAATCATGCCATTTCCTACAGTTACAAATAAGGCTACCCATATCTCGGTGTTCTGACNACTATAAATCATAACCGGCACAATCAGTGCGATTAAAATAATAATTCCACCCATCGTAGGGGTTCCCGCTTTTGCATAATGCCGTTCAGGACCGTCTCGCCTGATACTCTGACCAAACTTTAAACTTCTAAGAACAGGAATGACGAGGGGTCCAATAATTAAAGCTATAATGAATGCCATCCCAGAGGCATATAACAGATCTTGCATAAGCAACCTCCCATAACCATTCTAAAAAGAATCTTTCCATCTTCGCAAAGGTGGATAGGGCACAAATTTTTACAAAGGACTCGTAAGAAACAAGACCTTATTCCCTTTGCGTTCTTTATTGGCTGTACGCTTTATAATAATTGTTACTCATTAACAATTTTATATTTCTTGATTCAATAAAAACATTTGAACAATATTCTCCATTTTCATGCCTCGCGATCCTTTAATTAGAATGGTATCACCAGGCTTCATTAATTTCTTTAAAGTATTACTTGCATCATTATGGTTATAGCAAGCTACTGTTATTTTTATTCCATATTCATTGGCGGCCTCAGCAATATGACTCGCCAGCTCTCCTATCGTGATCACTATATCAACATGACAATTGGCCAATTTTTCGCCTATTTGGCGGTGAGCCTCCACTTTAATATGCCCAAGTTCCAGCATATCACCCAAAACAACCACTTTTCTATTTTTTGCTACTTCAACAAGTGTGTCAATGGCAGCAAGCATCGACATCGGACTGGCATTATATGTATCATTAATAACAACATAATCGCCTACCTCTTCAATGTGCAACCTCATCGGACTAGCATTAAAATTATACAGTCCAGAGCAAATTTCTCCGAAATTTAAACCCAATTCTAAACCGACGCTAATGGCGGCCAAAGCATTGTAGACATTATGTTTACCAACAGTGGGTATATATACCGAAAAATCCCATTGAGNAGAATAACATCTGAAGTTGATCCCCTGGGCGNTAGTCTGGATATGATCAGCCCTTATATCGCCTTGCTCTAATCCAAATAAAGTTAACCGACTATGTACTTGTTTATTCATTCTATGCACAAGATGATCATCCGCATTTAATATGATTAAGCCATTTTCAGGAATGAACTCAAGTAATTCAGCTTTAGCTGCAGCAATCTCCTCTATTGAACCTAGTAACTCAATATGGGTTTCACCAACATTAGTAATAACAGCTACTGTCGGTAAAGCAATATTGGCTAGATGACGAATTTGCCCCCTTCCGCGCATCCCCATCTCCACAACTGCAACTTCATGTTGAGCCGTAAGTTGCAGAAGAGTTAATGGTAGCCCAATTTCATTATTATAATTAGCCTCTGTTTTTAAAACATTAAATCGACTAGCAAGAATTGCTGCAATCATATCTTTAGTCGTAGTTTTACCATTTGAGCCGGTAATAGCTATCATTGGTATATTAAATTTTTGCCGATGAAAGCGAGCCAGATCTTGTAATGCCAACAAAGTATCGGCAACTACAATAACCGTTATATTGCCTAGAACAATAACCTCTGGTCGACTAGAAATTATACCTATCGCGCCATTTTCTACAGCCTGGTCAATAAAATTATGGCCGTCAAATCTTTCGCCAATTAAAGGAATAAATAAATTTCCTGGCTTAACTGAACGTGTATCAGTACAAATCCCCGTAAATTTTCCGCCATATGATGCTGAGTCGCAGACCTTTCCATTTGTGGCCAAACAGATTTCGCTAACTGTAAACTCCGCCATTATACCATCTCACTGGTAATTTCCTTGACGACTTCTTTATCATCAAAGGAAATGGTCTTATCTTTAAGAATTTGATAGTTTTCATGGCCTTTACCGGTAATGATCACAACATCATCCTTTGCAGCTAACTGTAGGGCTCGCCCGATTGCCTGGCGCCTATCACTAATCTTCTCGTAGATTTTCCCTTTAGTAAGCTCTGTCTTTATACCTATTTCTATCTCATCCAATATAACATCAGGATCTTCACTACGTGGATTATCCGATGTTGCAATTACAATATCGCCATACTTTACCGCTAGCTTCCCCATAATGGGTCTTTTGCTCCGATCACGATCACCACCACATCCAAATACTACAATAATACGCTTTTTTGCAATTTGCTGAACAGTCTTAAGAACATTTTCCAAACCATCCGGTGTATGTGCATAATCTACAATGACACTAAAGGGCTGACCAACCTTAACAAGCTCAAATCTGCCCGGTACGCTCTCAAATTTTTCAAGAGCGGTCTTGATGGTTTGAATCTTTATGCCTTCAGCTAGTGCTGCACCAACAGCAGATAACACATTATATACATTAAACAGTCCTGTGATTTTAAGTTGCAACGCGATATGTTCAAAGGAACCTACAATGTTAAACTGCGTTCCGGAAGCTTTTATATCTGCATGCTCTGCTTTTAAATCAGCATCTGTATTGATTCCATAAGTAATCGTTCTACATGCTGTACTGTGTAATATAAAATTTGCTGCTCCATCGTCTATATTAATTATAGCCGTTTTACCATTTTTATAATTATCTATTCTACCAAGTGATTGAAATAATTTGGCTTTGGCTGCTAAATAATTTTCAAAAGTTACATGAAAATCTAAATGATCACGAGTCATATTCGTGAAAATACCTACATCAAATTCACACCCAGTCACTCGTTCAAGGGCCAGAGCATGAGAGGATACTTCCATTACTACATAATCCATGCTACTTACTACCATCTCAGCCAGCAGACTCTGTAAATCAATTACATCAGGAGTCGTATTCTTGGTTGGCACAACACGCTCCCCAATACTATTTTGAATAGTGCCAATGATCCCTACCTTAAATCCAGCTTCCTGTAGTATACTTCGCAGTAAATAAGTTGTAGTTGTTTTTCCGTTAGTACCAGTAATCCCAATCATTCGTAATTTACGGCTAGGATAATCATAAAAGAATGGTGCAATAGCCTTTATTGCATCTCTAGTATCTGCGACTGTTATGACGGTCAACCCCTCGGGAATATTTTCGACTTCTTTTTCTAGAATTACTGCAACAGCGCCTTGATTATAAGCCTGCATAATATAATTGTGACCGTCGGTTTTAAAGCCCGACAAACATACAAATAAAGTACCTGGCACAACCTGGCGAGAATCATGAGACAATGCAGCAATTGATAAATCCCCTTCGCCTTGAACAGTAGCATCTGATAATAAAGCTACTAACTCTTGTAATTTTTTTGTCATGCACCATTCCTCCTATATCTCATTTATTATTACCAATATTACTATAATTACCAATATTATCACAATAAACAGTAGATTACTATATCCTAGATTTCATAACAACAATTTAATCTGAGCCATTAATTATTTGTAATAAACTGGGCTAAAAATTAACCCTACTCAAAAAACACTGTAATAGCTGTTCCTGGTAAAACCTTGACACCAGGCAAAGGCTCTTGTTTTATGCTTTTCAAGCCTACTCCTGCAGGTTTAATGCTAAGACCCAACTCAGCTAACATATCTGCCACTTCGCGCAATGACCTTTCCCTACACTCAGGCACAGTAACTTCACCTATTCCATATCGTGGCGTCATCGTATAAAGTAGCACACTAGAATCTTTAGGAATTCGACTACCAGGTTTAGGAATCTGATCAACGATTCGTTCACCCGTCTCTTCTATCCTAACCTTTAATCCAGCTTTTTGCAATTCTTGTATTGCCTGACTAACCACTAAATTTACGACACTTGGAACAACAACATGAGCCTCTTGCTTCTCATTTGAAACATTTTTCAAAGCATGTGGTGATACTTTAAGATACTGTAAGATATCTTTCATAACAGCGGCAAAAGCAGGCGCCGCAATCTGTCCACCATAATATAAACCAACAGGTTCATCGATAATAACGAGCATCACTATCTGAGGATCATCGACTGGCGCAAACCCAGCAAAAGAAGCGACATATTTGCCTGCCATATATCCACCTTCTCCTACTTTCTGGGCTGTACCAGTCTTACCACCAATGCTAAAGCCATCAATATAAGCACCTTTACCCGTGCCATTTTCCACAACACTTTCTAAAACTTTTTTTACCGTTTGTGCAGTTTGCTTATCAACAACTTGACTAACAACATCAGGCTGAAACCCTCGTATAATTTCGCCATTTTTTTCTCTTACTTCTCTCACAATCTGTGGCCTAAACCGTTGACCATCATTGGCGACTGCGGCAACTGCAGTTGCTAACTGAATTGGAGTCACAGCTATACTCTGTCCCATAGACATTGTAGCAATGTCAAGGGGCTGAACCTTTGATTTTTTTATAACAATTCCCTTCGCCTCACCTGCAAGATCAATATTTGTCAGTTGCCCCATACCAAAAGCATCTAAATATTTGTAAAAAGAATCACTCCCAAGTTTGAGACCAGCATTAACAAATCCTACATTACATGAATTTTCCACAACTTCCTGAAAGCTTTCACTGCCATGCCCACCATCTTTCCAACAATGAATGTTGCGCCCTTGAACTTCTACTGATCCGGGATCAAAAAAGCGATCAGTAAGATTTACCACCTTGTCACCTAATATTGCCGTAGTTGTAATAATTTTAAAAGTTGANCCTGGTTCATAAGCATTCGCCACAGAAATATTACGCCATAACTTTGGCGAATATTCAGCAAATCGATTAGGATTATAATCAGGCCGATTAGCCAGTGCTAATATTTCACCAGTATGGGGATCAATCGCTATAATAGTGGTTGCTTTAGCTTGTGTTTCCTGCATGACGTGATCAAGTTCACGCTCCACAATTTGTTGAATAACAATATCTATTGTCAAATAAATATCATTTCCATCGATGGGTTTAACAAAACGATGAGATGCCGCTGGTATTTCTCGCCCCCGAGCATCATACTCAACAACAATACTGCCATTACGACCTTTCAGATAATTATCAAATGTTAACTCTACGCCATCTAACCCCTGACTGTCAATACCAGTAAATCCTAATATATGAGCGGCTAAATTATCATTAGGGTAATAACGGCGACTTTCCTGGGTCAATCCAATACCTGCTAAATTGAGTTTCTTTATATCACTAGCTACATTATTGTCCACCTTACGTTGTATCCAAGTAAAAGCTTGACGTTTTCTCAGTTTCGCAGCCAATTTTTCTTTATCTAACGCCAAAATAGCAGCCAACTTGGCTGCCGTGTCATCTACATCTAGTATTTCAGCTGGTATAGCATAGATAGACTCAGCACTTATGCTTATGCCGAGTTCCTTACCATTACGATCAAAAATCGTACCTCGCTTTGACTCCACCGGAATATCACGTATCCGCTGGTCAAGAGCACTTTCAGTTAACCAATTGCTTCTGTAAAATTGGAGATACATTAGACGACAACCAAGTGCGACCATAACGACTGCAATAAATAGGAAAAGACAAGCTACCCTTTTTCTAATGGTAACATGTGTGGATAATGGCAATGGCCTCTCCTCCTATATTTAATTTATTGAATCTTACTGGCCTTTAAGTTATTTGCCACTTGACTAACTAAAGTTTTCTCTTTTTCTGCATTAGGTTGAGCCTTTTCAGGGATACTCTCGGCATGATATATGTTTTTGGGCACCACCATGCCAAGTTCTGCAGTCGCGATATATTGAATGCGCTGTGGTGCTTTTAATTTGGCAATATCTAACTGCAACTGCTCATTTTCTCTCTGCAAACTAATTGCTTGTGATTTTATCTGTACTAAATCATAACCAGCTCTAATAATAACTTCACTGCGAGCAGTAATAAAGATTGCTACTACAGTGACCAGTATTACTGTTATCAAACACTTAGTGCGCAAAGCAATATTAAGTTGTGGCAAAGGCCTTATAATAGTCGAGGATTTTTGTTGCTGATAAACATCATTCAGTTGTTTTCTATTTGCTAACATATTTATTCTCCTCCTGAAACTTTAGACCATTTTTTTATGAAATTACAACTTATATTATAAAGCCACTTTTTCCGCAACTCGCAACTTAGCGCTACGTGCTCGAGGATTTTCTTCAAGTTCTATTGTTGACGGGACCCTAGGTTTACCTAATATTTTAACCTGGGGCTTATTATTACAAACACATATGGGTAATGTTAATGGACAAATACAACCTTTAGCCATGTACTGCAGTGTTTGCTTAGCGATACGATCTTCAAGGGAGTGGAAGGTAATGATACATATTCGGCCACCTACAGCAAGCCTTCCGATAGAAGTTATAAAAGCTTCTTTTAAAATTCCCAATTCATTATTTACTTCAATACGTATAGCCTGGAAAGTACGTTTAGCAGGATGTGGTCCGTCACGCCTTGCTGCCGCTGGAATAGCCTTTTTTATCACTGATACTAACTGACCCGTTGTCGAAATAGGTTCATTCATACGTTCTGCAACAATAAATTTAGCAATTCTTTTGGCCCAACGATCTTCACCATATTCCATAATAATTTTAGTTAATTGCTCTTCTGAGTAGTCATTCACAACATTATAAGCTGAAAAATCTAACATAGGATTCATACGCATATCTAGTGGGGCATCCTGCATGTAAGAAAAGCCCCTTTCAGCAATATCAAGTTGGTGTGAGGATACCCCCAAATCAAATAGGACACCATCCACCTTATTTATACCTAAATCATTCAAAATTTTATCAAGGTTTTGAAAATTATTTTGTACAATATCCACCTGACAACTAGCATTCCCCAGGCGTATTTTACCCGTCTCGATAGCAGCTGGATCTTGATCAATACCAATAAACCTACCTAAAGAATTTAATTGACTTACAATATGAATCGCATGTCCACTGCCACCTAACGTGCAGTCAACATAAGTACCTGCCGGATCTGTAACAAGGGCGGATACACTTTCCTTTAGCAATACACTAACATGATGAAAATCCACTGTAGACAACCACCTTTATCCAAACTATATTAGCTTAACTCTCATACCATAATTAGTCTTTATCAACTCTATCTCTTATATTCCTAAATCAACTAAACATTCAGATATTTGTGTTACTTTCGGAGCGATGAGTTCATTATAGGTGTCCCACGTACTTTTATTCCATATCTCAATACGATTTGATACACCAATAACTGCAACATCTTTATCTATATGAGCATATTCCCTAAGATTATTAGGCAATAATACCCTCCCTTGTTTATCACATGAAACTTCGGCTCCACCTGAAAAAAAGAAACGAACAAAAGCTCGAGCTTCAGGTTTTGCTAATGGTAATTGTTTTAGCTTGGTTTCTAGAATAGCCCATTCTATCCGATCATATACAAACAGACAGTTATCAAGGCCTTTGGTGACAATAAAGCTATCCCCTAGCTCGTCCCTAAACTTGGCTGGCAAGATGAGTCGTCCCTTATCATCAATAGTATGTAGATATTCACCCATCAACATAGCCTTATCACCACCATAATTTATCTATCCACCACTTTGTACCACTTTGACCCACTTTTAGTATTCTATTTCAACAAAATAAAATCCTTTTTTTATTTAAAAACTTTTAGTTTTTTAATAAAAAAAAGACAAAAGACCCGTTGATTAGGTCTTTTGTCCATTTTTATTTCCCTTAGAGTTTACAAGTCTTTTCTTCGGTCATAACTATTATAGTTTTTGCTATCTCATAATCTAAAGCAATTTGTGTATAGCCGACTTTCAGTACATATGTTGGATATGTTTGTAGTATTTCTATTTGCGTTCCAGGCAATATTCCAAAAGCTGTTAATTTGCGTAATTGTCCCTCATCAACTGCTAGAAAATGTACTACACGTACTATTTTGTTTTTCTCAAGCTTAACAATCGATATAGGTTCAGACATAAATCTTCAGCCCCTTTTTATGTTAGTACAGTTTACTTGATACCAATGTTCTATACTATACTGATTTGATAAAAATTCAAAGCCCAGCATAATAACCATCCTGCGAACACGGCGACGCAACTTATTACCATTATCATAATTATTGATATCACTAATCCCCGTTCNTTAATCATCACTGCCACTTGCGCTATACAAGGCATAAATAAGGTCAATGTCACACTAGAAATAAGTAGTTGTTCTTTTGTTAGACTTCCCCCAGCACACATATCATACAAACCTGCCGCACCATAATCTCGCCTAAAGAAACCTAATAGAAACGCCTGTGCTGTAACAGTTGGCAGGCCTAACAGCGTCATAACTGGCTCAAGGTATTTTATAATATATGGCAACAAGCCGCTACGGTCACTACTCCACATTATTAAACTAGTACCGATAAACACAGGAAGTATTTCTACAAAATACCACCACATACGAACACAAGCCTTACTTATAACATTGGAAATTTGGGGTAACCTTAAGGGTGGTATTTCCATATAAAATGCACTGGGCTGGCCAGGTATGATTATCCCGCTTAACCAACCAACCATTGCAAAAATCATCCCCATATAAATTATCCATATTGCAAGAGACAAAGGTGAAGGAGATAACAGTGCTAAAATAACACCTAGTTGAGCTGAGCATGGTATAGTTAACGATAGCAAAAAAGTGGCTATTATTCGTTCACGGCGTTTTTCTAGCGTACGGGTAACCATCACCGCCATTGTCCCACACCCCAGTCCTAAGGCAAAAGGAATCGCTGCCCGACCATTTAGTCCCAAATATTTAAAGAATTTATCAACTAACATGGCGATCCTTGGCAAATATCCGCTATCTTCAAGAAGTGCAAACATCAAAAAAAATGTCCCGACAATCGGCAAGATAATAACAAATGCATAGCGAAACCCCAGTGAAAAGATTCCATATTGACCGACTATTAGTGACTGAAGCCATTCCCACGGAATATATTGAGTAACAGTATATTCCACGATGGGATTAATATATTGGGCGAATATATTCGCGTCAATATAATCAACTAAAAATCCTGCCCCAAGCTTGCCAACAAATTCATATAACCCTAAGAATAATACCAAAAATAAAATAGGGATACCAGTAAATGGTTCTCTAGTTATTCGACCTAGTTTCTCTGAAAATCCTTGCTGATATGTACTCCTACATCCCAAGATACCATTGCAAATATTATCAACAATAGTTTGGCGTTCTACAGTTAAAATATATTCCATATTATTTTTATAACCGCCAGCTACCTTTTTAATTTTCGCTAAAATTTCAGATAAATACTGTTCTTTGCTGGCCAAATCACATACAAGTTCATCACCTTGCAACAACAACAGAGCTGCCATACGCCACGAGAATCCATAATTCACCTTTAACAGACCGGATATATATGTAACACATTCTTCAATATCATCGGAAAAGCATGTAGTAAAACTAGACTTTGAGGGCTGATACTGCGCAATTTCTTGCCTTAAATTATTTAATCCTATCTTTTTTATTGCGGTTGTTCCAATGACTGGAATACCCAGAATCTTAGCAAGCATTCTTATGTTAATAAAAACGCCATATTCTTTAGCTTCATCCATTAAATTAATATTCAATATGACGGGAAAGCCAGCATCAATAAGTTGTAGCGTCATATTTAACATTCTACGAATATTTTTAGCGTCAATCACATGTATGATGATATCTACTTTTTCCCGGCATACCAACTGTCTGGTTACACTTTCTTCTTCTGTAATTGGTATTAGTGAGTAGATCCCTGGAGTATCGATCACTTCATATCGCTTTCCGTTTATATTGCTATGTCCACGGGAAATATCAACAGTGGTGCCAGGGTAGTTGGATACTGTTACGTATTTCCCTGTTAAATAATTAAATATTACACTTTTCCCCACATTGGGTGATCCCACTAGCAATACTTTAGTCAATATACTGTGCCTCCACCTACTAAAAGTATCTTCCTACGTTCTATGTAGCTCCTAATCAATTTAGAACGCAAAGTTAACGTGATTTGTACCAAATCTTCAGATATGGGCAAAAGTCACGTTTACTTTAATTAGGAAATTAGAAAGTGGTATGCTTTCTGCATCACACGAAAAAACCACGTATCACAATGTAATATGATACGTGGTTTTTCTATGAAACTTATATTAATGGTGTAATTTTACTAATGATCGTAGCTTTCGGCATAAAGCCCATTAATTTCTCTACCTGCTCACCATCTTTAATAAAAAGCATAGTTGGTAAACTCATTACATTATATTTTTCTGCAATGGCCCGATTTTCGTCAACATTAATTTTTACAAATTTAACTTTATCACTCATTTCTGCAGCTAATTCCTCAAATACAGGTGAAAGTTTAGTACAATATCCACACCAAGGAGCCCAAAAATCCACTAATACAGGCATTTTTGAGTCTACTACCTCCACTTGAAAATCAGTCTCATTTCCATTTATTACAGTTGCCATATACTTATGCCTCCTTTTTCTTTAGTTCTACCATAATACAGGCATGATCTACTAAAGTTAGCCCCAATTCTTTAGCTATATTAATAACTGGCTGGGTATCAGCACCTGGTTGTAACCAGACATTAGAAATACCTAGTTCTATGCATTCATGTAAAATCTGTTCACCCACCCGTGGTGGTACAACTATATTCACAGCATCAGGCTTTACTGGTAAATCTTTTAGTGCTAGATAGCATTTATGTCCAAGAATCTCATTCACACCAGTATTTATAGGATACACTTCGAGTCCAGCTGCTAGCATTACTTTAAAGATCTTATAGCCAAATTTCTCTTTATTGTCAGTAGCACCTACTACTGCCCAAGTCTTCAATTGCAACATTTTATCAATATTATTCAATTAAATTTCTCCTCACGTCAACTTTAATTACATTATATTCCTAAGAGCATTGTCGGTCAACATCTATATATGTATACTATCACCCATAAATGAGATGCATATTCATTACGATAAGTTATCTTTTAAAAAACAAATCTATTAAGGATAAAACAATTTCAATAGCAATCAGAATAATTACCGCCCACTCTAAACGAGTACCTCGTTTAGCATGAGCAAGTCCTGAAAAAACTTCCGTAATATCCATTAACGTATCTATTTTATGTCGATTCTTACTATAACGCTCATTCAGCTCAAATAGCGTAGTTAGTTCATTAAACAATTCACTAGCATTTTTATTATTCCAAGTAATAGCCGGTTTGTCTAATAACATAATATATGAAATAGTACTTAATTTAAACCATAAAATATTGGCTGACATCTTCGCTAGTTTCTCATCGGATACCATCAGTTTCCCTTGATGAAGATTGTTAACCACTTCTTCAATTTTATCCAGCAAATAGGCTATATCCATTTCAATTTTATCCAAAGCAACTGATTTTGCTAAAATAGTAGCAACAATATCTAACTGATACTTTACTTGCTGTCCGGTCACCATATATTCATTATTAATCGCAAGTATCCCTTCTGGGTTAGTTTCTATTTTATACTCATCAACATATTTAAATAAATTTGAATGAATTATACCGACTTCAATTTTCCGCATATAATTAATGATATCCATAATTTCATGGTGCTGAAAATTCAGAAAGACCAAACTGCCAAAATGAAAAATATAAACCATCTTATTGTCTGTCTGACCCAAAATCCCTTTCAATTCATTATTGTTAAGTAATAAAGACTCTTCCCATTTAAATTTGCGATTAATACCAAAATGCTCAGCGATTTTATTAAGATTTATCTCATTACTTAGCACAATAGCCTTAAATTCGGTCTGAATCATTAATCACACCTCAGATCTTTATTGCTATTATATCTGTATTAGGATATTTTAATAAGAGGTACTCTATTGTAAAGGATGATTATTTATGAATATTCAAATATTCGGTAGAAAAAAGTGTCAGGATACTCGTAAAGCGGAAAGATATTTTAAGGAGCGAAAAATCCGCTACCAATTTATTGATTTAATGATAAAAGGTCTAAGCAAAGGAGAATTAAATAGTATAGAGCGATTTATCAATCTGAAAAATCTACTTGATGCACAAAGCAAAGAGTACCAAAAACGCAACATGCAATACATTGTCCATAATACAGAAGATATGTTGCTACAATATCCCCTACTATTTAAAACTCCAATTGTTAGAAATGGGACAGTCGGCGCAACAGTTGGCTACTGCCCTGATATATGGAGACAATGGTAAGGAAAATTATTAACCACAAAGAACACAAAGAACACAAAGATGTCAAATGGAGTATTCATATCTATCTTTTCCACTTTTATGTTCTTTGCGCCTTTGCGGTTCATTAGAATTCTTGAAGGCTTTTCTTTATAGCGTCGCTAACAAGGTTTTAATGTCATCCAAGTAATTATCGACTGGAAAATCAAACACTTCGCCATTACGTCTAACCTTAACTTCAATGAGATTGTCATTGGTAGCTTTCGGACCCACAGTGATCTTCAAAGGATAGCCAATGAGATCAGCATCTTTAAACTTAACCCCCGGGCGTTCCTTGCGGTCATCGAGGACTGTTTCAATACCACATGCATTTAAGCTTGCATACATTTCCTCTGCCATAGACATTTGCGCCTCATCCTTAGCACTAATCGGTACAATAACTACATGGTAGGGCGCAATGGCGGCAGGCCAAACAATACCATGCTCATCATTATGCTGCTCAATGGCTGCAGCCATGGTACGGCTAACTCCAATACCATAACACCCCATCACCATAGGTGCTTCTCGACCATTATTATCAAGAAAGGTAGCCTTTAATGCCTTACTGTATTTAGTATGTAGTTTGAATACCTGCCCCACTTCGATACCTCTTGCTGTTTTTACTGGCAATGAGCAATGGGGGCAAGGATCATTTTCTTGAATTAAGCGAATATCTTTAACTATGGTGGGCGAAAAATCACGGATAGCATTAACATTCACATAATGTTGATCAGCGTTATTAGCCCCACATATGCCATTATACATATTCATTACCGTACTATCAGCAATAACAGTAGGGCACTTCGTGGCAACTGGCCCAATAAAGCCAGCAGCGCTTTCAAGTGTTTGTGTTATTGTTTTTTCATCTGCAAGCTCAAGTGTTAAACATTCTAATAAATTTTGAAGTTTTACCTCATTGACTTCATGATCACCACGGACTAATGCCAACACCGGGCCTTTTTCAGTCGTGTAAACAATGGTTTTTATGGTCTTGTCTGCTGTAACGCCCAATAAGGTAGTAATAGCCTCAATGGACTTTGTGCCAGGAGTATCGACAGTGGTCAATGTTTTTAACTNTTCTGACTCCATTACAATGGCCTTTAACTCGGCTTTTTCAACATTTGCCGCATAATCACATCCCGAACAATAGACAATAGCTGCTTCACCAGAATCAGCTATCACCATAAATTCATGGGTATCACTACCGCCAATAGCCCCACCATCTGCTTCTACAGCCCTAAAGGTAAGTCCACAACGGGTAAATACATTAGTATATGCCTCATACATTTTTTCATAAGATTCAGTAAGTCCCTCTTCATCTTTATCAAAGGAATAGAGATCTTTCATAATAAATTCACGACTACGCATCAAGCCAAAACGAGGACGCCTTTCATCACGATATTTATTTTGAATTTGATACAATCTTAGTGGTAACTGGCGATATGAGCGAACATCTGACTTAACCAATGTCGTAATCATTTCTTCATGAGTAGGACCAAGACAAAATGCACGATTGTGGCGATCTTTTAATCTAAACATTTCATCACCATATACATCCCAGCGTCCAGTTTCTTGCCATATTTCAGCTGGTTGCATAATCGGCATTAACAGTTCCTGACCATCTTTAGCGTCCATTTCTTGGCGTACAATCATTTCAATCTTTCTAAGTACTCGCAGTGCTAAAGGTAGATATGTATATATTCCACCAGTTGCTCTACGAATCATACCAGCCCTTAGCATTAACTGATGGCTTACGACTTCGGCCTCAGCTGGGGTTTCCCTTAAGGTGGGAGCGTATAACTGTGTTGCGCGCATAAATTATTATTCCTCCTCAATCAGCTTATCAATTTCAGCAAATAATACGGCTAATAATTGATCTTCAGCAACTGTCTGTATTATTTCGCCCCTGCGAAATACCAATCCTTGCCCTTTACCACCGGCAATTCCAATATCAGCTTCACGGGCTTCCCCTGGTCCATTCACTACACAACCCATAACTGCAACTTTTATTGGTTTACGCACTGTACTAAGCTTTTTTTCAACTTCTTCAGCAATAGCGGCCAAATCAATATTACAACGCCCACAAGTCGGACATGATACTAACGTGGGACCATATTCTTTTAAACCTAGTGACTTCAAAATCTCATTAGCGACTCGAACTTCTGCAACTGGATCACCAGTCAAAGATACTCTAATAGTATCACCGATGCCTTGTGCCAGCAGAGCTCCGATACCAACTGCCGATTTAATAATACCTGATTTAATTGTTCCAGCTTCAGTTATTCCCAAATGTAATGGATAATTAACGGTTTCCGACATCAACTGATATGCCTTAATGGTCATAGGAACATCATTGGCCTTTAAAGATATTTTAATATCATAAAACTCTAATTTTTCTAATATAGCAATATGTTGCAGGGCACTTTCTACCATTCCAGCAGGTGTAGCATGCCCTCCGTATTTCTCTAGTATGACTTTATCTAATGAACCAGCATTGACACCAATGCGAATAGGAATATGCCGTTTTTTAGCTTCGGTAACAATCATAGCAACATGCTCACAATTGCCAATATTACCGGGATTAATACGCAAAGCATCCACGCCACTTTCCATTGCGGCAATGGCTAAGCGATAATCAAAATGAATATCGGCAACTAGTGGTATATCTATATTTCCTTTTATTTGTTCTATCGCCCGAGCCGCAGACATATCAGGAACTGCTACTCTCACAATATCACAGCCTGCCATGTAGAGAGCCTTAATTTGCTCTACAGTGGCCTCTACATTATCAGTTTTCGTATTCGTCATAGATTGTACTGACACAGGAGCTGTTCCACCAATTAATACATTACCAATACATACAGAAGATGTTTTTCTACGTTCCATCATTTCACCCATTTCTCTACTGAATAAATGTTCTTTTGGTAGTCATATGGAAAGCCACAAATGCTAACCACAAAGATATAAAGCACGTGGACACAAAGGCTATAATAATAAAACGTCGTGCCTTGTGCGTTTCTTTATGACTTTTGTGTTTAATGCGACTTTACCCTCATAAATTCAAAAAGCGCATAGTTTTTTGACTAAAACATATCCTAGAATAATTTCAATCTAGAAATATCCTTGAATGTAGCAACAATAAATAGCATCATCAATAAGGCAAAACCAATCATTTGGATAAACTGCATTTGACTTGGCTTTAGAGGTTTGCCACGTAGTCCTTCTACTGCCAATGTTACTATATGTCCGCCATCAAGAACAGGCACTGGCAATAAGTTGATAAGTCCTAGATTGATACTAAGAAATGCAGCAAACTGTAACAGTGGTATTAATCCTAATTGTGCTACTTCACCGGCCATTTGAGCTACGCCGATTGGGCCTGATACTTCAGCAGCAACCTTGCCTGTAACCATTTGTGCAATACCAACTACCATACTGCTAGCAATCATATATGTCTGCTTAAAAGATAAACCAATAGACTCAATAACACCAGGATGATATTTATCAATTTGTGGCATAATACCAACTATCCCGCGATTGCCCTTTTCATCATACTCAGGTATAACTGTAGCTGTTTGTATTGTCCCCTGATGTTCATAACGTAGGAGTAATTTATTATTAGCATTCACTTGAATTACTTTTACAAAATCTTGCCATGTGGTAATCTCATTGTCATTAACCGATATAATACGATCACCCACTACTAAGCCAGCCTGAGCTGCAGGCTTATCTGCAAATACATTACCGACAATAGGTTGTATCGACGGCGTTTCAATCCCTGAGCTAAGAAAAATAATCATAAATAATATAATCGGCAATACGAAATTCATGGCTGAACCAGCCGCAATCACTAACATCCTCGCGGGAATTGACTTAGCATAAAAAGATTGCTCATCTTGTTCCTCCTCAGGATCCATACCCGCAATCTTATTAAAACCACCGAGTGGTATTATTCCAAAAGAATATAGAGTTTCGCCTTTTTTATAGCTAAGGATTTTAGGGCCAAAACCAATACCAAACTCATCGATCCGCATACCTACCATCTTAGCGGTAAAAAAATGGCCTAGTTCATGAACCAATACCAATAAACCAAATACAAATACAGTGGCTGCAATTGTCGTTAACAATAAAATCCCTCCTACTTTGTTGTAATGATAAAAATACTATAAATATCATTTAAGCATTCTAAAAGCCACTCGTGAAAGATCAGGGAAACAATTAAATCTTTCAAAACATTATCAACAGATAAAATAATTATTTGAGGTCTTTAAAAACTTCATGTGCTTGGGCCCGTGCCCATAAATCGGCACTATAAATATCATCTAGTTTAGGTTTAGTAACCACTTTATGGTTTTGCACCACACTACGTATCACTGTAACAATATCAAGAAATTTTATCTTTCTTTGCAGAAAAGCATATACGGCTTCTTCATTAGCAGCATTAAACACACATGGTAGCGTACCGCCACTACGTCCAGCGTTAATGGCAAGTTGTAATGCAGGAAACGTTATCATATCGGGTTCGTAAAAAGTTAATTCCGATAATGTTTTGAAATCAAGTCGAGGATAGTTTGCCACAGTCCGATCAGGATATGTAAGTGCATATTGAATTGGTACACGCATATCAGCTTTCCCCAATTGTGCCATCACTGATCCATCAATAAACTCAACCATGGAATGAATAACGCTTTGTGGATGAACAACCACATCTATTTGAGAATAATCAACATCAAAAAGCCAGTGGGCCTCAATGACCTCAAGTCCTTTGTTGGCTAATGTGGCAGAATCAACTGTAATTTTCTTTCCCATCGTCCAGTTAGGATGCCTCAAACAATCTTCGACAGTGACTTGCTGTAGAGCTTTAGTATCCAACCCGCGAAAAGGACCGCCGGAAGCTGTAATAATTATGCGATTTATATAATTCCTATTTTCTCCTTGTAAGCATTGAAAAATTGCACTATGTTCACTATCTACTGGCAAAATTTTTACGCCTTTTTCTTTCGCAAGGGTTGTTATAAGTTCACCAGCAGCTACTAATGTTTCCTTATTAGCGAGTGCAATATTCTTACCTGCCTCAATTGCAGCTATTGTCGGCTTCAGACCGGCAAACCCCACCAAAGAGGTTAGCACCGTATCAACAGCGCCGTGAGTAGCTGCCGCGAGTAAACCATCTTCCCCAGTTAAAATAATGGTAGATCCTGAGTATCTCCTAATGAGTCGATCTACTGCCTCCTGATTAACAAGCACTGCTATCTCTGGCTTAAAATAATTGATTTGTTCTTCTAATAGCTTATCATTATGATAAGCAGCTAAGGCCTTTACACAAAACTTATCTTGATTGGCTGCAATAACTTCTAAGGCTTGGGTTCCAATTGAACCAGTACTACCTAAAATTGATATATATTGCATTAAAACGTTCTCCTTTTGGCCTACTTATACTATTTTCTAGGGTGCATATTCGACAAACTATTGCAGTACAAATACATGCATGTAGTAGTATATAGCAGGTACTGTAAACAGTATACTATCAAAGCGGTCTAAAATACCACCATGCCCTGGCAAAATTTGTCCTGAATCTTTAACTCCAGCAAACCGCTTAATTGCTGATTCTACTAAATCGCCAATAGGCGCGACTAAACCAACTAACATCCCCATAATAGCGCTATGAATAATGGGTAATTTAAATAGTAACCCCAATACTACAATAGCAATTACACTACCAAGGATACCGCCAAGAGCTCCTTCTATTGTTTTTTTCGGACTGATCGTAGGGCATAATTTATGTCTACCAAAATATGACCCTATAAAATAAGCAAAGGTATCACTAGCCCAAGTACCAACAAAAGCTAACCATACGTAGGCCGCTCCAACTGGTAATTCTCCCCAGGAAGTCATTAGATATAATGACTTCTCTGTATATCTAAGTAATAACAAATGAGCAAAGGAAATTCCTATATAAGAAAGACCTAATAACGAAAAAGCAGCATCTATTACCGTAAATTTAGTTCCTGAAATCACTATTTTCATTAATATCAAAATAGTNCTTATAAATATAACAATTACAAATTCATGATAATTCCCCAGCCANGCACATCCTAAAATAAATATATTCATTAGAAAGCCTAAACTATAAAATACTTTGATGTCTTTATGCAGTAGCATAGTGTAAAACTCATGCCAGGCCAAAAGGGTAAGAACTAGAACTGCAGTTGCAAATAACCATTCCCCATAATTGATTACATAAACAGCAATAGGAATACCTATACATGCTGTCAAAATCCGCTTACCAAGCATTGAAACACCTACCTGTAACCTTATTTCTTTAATCCTCCGAATCTGCGATCGCGTTTTTGATAATCTGCGATGGCCTCTGTTAAATGCTCAGGCTTAAAATCCGGCCAATAAATATCTGTAAACCAATATTCTGTATACGCTGATTGCCATAATAAGAAATTACTTAATCTAAAATCGCCACTAGGCCTAATTAGCAAATCTGGATCAGGTAAATCAGCTGTATATAAATTATTGTGGATACTATTTTCAGTAATATCCTGAGGCAGCATCTCACCCTTAGCAATTTTCTCTACAATTATTTGAACAGAACGCACAATCTCTGCCCGACCGCCATAATTAACAGCTAAATTAAAAACGAGACCAGTATTTTTTTCAGTATACCTTTGAGCTTTTTCTACTTTATGTTGTAATTCAATATCTAATTCATCAACCTTGCCGATAAATCGAATTTGCACATTCTTTTTGTGCAGTTCATCAATTTCACTATCAAGATATTGAGAAAATAATTTCATTAATAAACGGACCTCATCTGTTGGCCTTTTCCAATTTTCAGTAGAAAAAGCATATGCTGTCAGCACCTCTAATTTCATATTAACAGCAGTTGTAACAATATCCCGTAGACTCTCCACACCAGCTCGATGTCCGAAAGCACGTGGCAATCCCTTGCTCTTCGCCCAGCGCCCATTACCATCCATAATAATGGCAATATGCCTGGGCATCTTATCCTGATCTAACGGAGTATGTATTTCTTCCTTAATATGCTTTTTTCCAAACCATTCTTTCCACATAGTACGACCTCCAGGATAATATTATAACAAAGCTACCCCCCTCTTGCGAGGGGGGTGCAATCATGGAGCTAAGATAGCACCAACAAGGCAAACCGCCACACAGGCACCGCAACAACCACAAGATCTTGATAATTAAAAACCTAATTCAAGCAATTGCCTTTTATATTCTTGGCAGCAGCTATCAAATGATAAACTCCATCAATATCTATCCGTTGTCGTATGACATAAAGGCAATCTTCATCTAGGTTTGATAATTTACTCGTTGGATGAGTCATTGATATAATATATTTAGTTTTAACTTTATCTAATTCTTCCTTAACTGTAGATAAGTCTTGAGCAACTGTATCCACCATTTACACTTCCAATATTTCTTTTTCTTTGGCATTCATAATAGTATCTACTTCTTTGATGTATTTATCAGTAAGCTTTTGCATATCCTCTTGTGCTTTCTTAGCTTCATCTTCAGAAATACTTTTATCTTTTTCAAGTTTTTTGACAATATCATTTGCTTCACGACGCAAATTACGAATAGCAATTCGATTTTCTTCAGCAGTTTTATGAATTACTTTTACCAATTCAATACGACGTTGCTGATTAAGTTGTGGTATATTCAGTCTAATAATTATGCCATCGCTATTCGGAGTAAGTCCTAAATCAGATTTTAAAATAGCCTTTTCAATTAAAGCAACCATCGGTTTTTCCCAAGCTTGAATAGTAATCATCCTTGGTTCCGGTACTGAAATATTAGCGATCTGGCTAATTGGTGTAGGAGTACCATAATAATCGACGCTAATCTTATTAAGTAATGCCGGTGTAGCACGTCCAGCACGAAGCGTAGCTAATTCTCTTCGCAAGGCATCTAATGCCTTTTTCATTTTTTCTTCATGACTAACATAAATATCTTTAATCATAATATATTATCCCCCACAATAGTACCTATATCTTGCCCAAGCGCAGCTTTCAAAATATTACCTGGCTCATCAATACTAAACACAATAATTGGGATCTTATTATCCATACACAAACTTATGGCTGTTGAGTCCATAACGCCCAGGCCACGTTGTAGTACTTCAATATATGCAAGTTTATCAAACTTTTTGGCATCTGGATTTAAGCGCGGATCAGAATCATATACACCATCAGTATTTTTTTTGGCCATAAGAATGACATCTGCTTCAATTTCAGCCGCCCTAAGTGCCGCTGTGGTATCAGTAGAGAAATAAGGATTACCAGTGCCAGCAGCAAAAATGATCACTCGGTTTTTTTCTAAATGACGAATGGCCCGGCGACGAATATAGGGTTCAGCGACCTGACGCATCTCAATGGCAGTCTGCACACGTGTATCTACATTGCATTGTTCTAAAGCATCTTGAAGAGCTAGCGAGTTCATAACAGTGGCTAGCATCCCCATATAATCTGCCGTAGCCCTATCCATACCTTTAGCGCTTCCAGCTAGTCCACGCCAAATATTGCCACCACCGACGACTATGGCTACTTGAAGATTCTCATCAGTCTTTCTAACTTCCTTTATTTGACGCGCAATAGAGTCAACAACAATGGGGTCAATCCCATACCCTTGTTGCCCCGCTAAAGCTTCTCCACTAAGTTTTAAAACTACGCGCTTATATTTTGACGTAACCAAGTGAGCCCCTCCTTATTCTTCAATCTAACAATACTATTGTAAACCTTAGAAAATAAGAGAACACTTAAGTGTTCTCTTATTTTTTAACAGCAGCCATTACCTCAGCAGCAAAATCGTTCGCTTTTTTCTCCATACCTTCACCAAGTTGGTATCTAGTAAATCTTCTAATGGAAACATTTTCGCCGATTTTAGAAATTGTCTCATTAATAAGTTGAGTGATTGTCTGATCAGGATTCTTAATAAAATCTTGTTCCATTAAACATGCTTCTTTATAATATTTTTCCACACGGCCGTTAATCATTTTTTCTACAATATTTGCTGGCTTGCCTTCATTTAAAGCTTGTACCCGTAGTATTTCTCTCTCATGCTCTAACACTTCTGGAGAAATTTCTTCACGACGTACACAACTAGGATTAGTAGCAGCAATTTGCATGGCAATATCTTTTGCCAAAGCCTTAAAATTATCGGTTTTTGCTACGAAATCAGTTTCACAATTAAGCTCAATCATTACGCCCACACTTCCACCCGCATGTATGTAGGATTGAACAACACCTTCTGATGCAATACGTCCGGATTTTTTTGCAGCAGCAGCTAAACCATTTTCGCGTAAATAATCAACAGCCGCATCAATATTACCTTCTGTTTCCACCAAAGCTTTTTTACAATCCATCATGCCTGCACCAGTCGTTTGGCGCAATTCTTTTACCATTGCAGCAGTTATCATATAAAATCCTCCTGTCTAGTATTAAAGGTAAGGGGTAAACATCCGTTGTTCCCCTTACCCTTTATTATATATAATTTACTCAGCTTCCTCTAATTGTTCGCCTTGTCTAGCTTCTATAATTGCATCTGCCATTTTAGCAGTAAGCAATTTGACCGCGCGTATAGCATCATCATTACCCGGTATAATAAAATCAATTTCATCCGGATCACAGTTAGTATCAACAATAGCTACAATAGGAATACCAAGTTTTATAGCCTCAGCAACAGCAATGCGTTCTTTACGAGGATCAATGATAAACAATGCTCCTGGTAACTTAGTCATGTTCTTAATTCCACCAAGGAATTTTTGTAATCTTTCCATTTCATGACGAAGTGTAAGAACCTCTTTCTTAGAAAGAACTTCAAACAAACCTTCAACTTCCATCTTTTCTAATTCATGCAAACGTTTAATACGCTTTTGAATCGTTTGGAAGTTAGTTAACATACCACCGAGCCATCTTTCATTTACATAATACATATTGGATCTAGTCGCTTCTTCTTTTACAGCATCTTGTGCTTGCTTTTTAGTTCCAACAAATAAAATTGTCTGATCTTTTGCAATCTCACGTACTGCATTATAGGCATCATCAACCTTCTTGACTGTCTTTTGCAAGTCAATTATGTAGATACCATTACGCTCCGTAAAAATATAAGGAGCCATCTTAGGGTTCCACCTGCGAGTTTGATGTCCGAAATGGACACCTGCTTCTAAAAGCTGTTTCATAGAAATTACTGACATAACTACACCTCCTGTTATTTACCGCCGCAATCTGCATTTTTTGTTTTACACCAATATATGATTGGCACAGTCAACAAAATTAGAATGCGTGTGGATTTGGAACATCAATAATTATAACATAACTCATTATATATAACAAGATTATTTCAAAATTAAAATGATATCTATAATTTGCAACTTTAAATGATTTTCTATTTTTTATTTAACTGTAGTAATAGCATAATTTCGCCTTTACTTATACCAGTAGCCTTAGCAATCTCTGTACTGTTGTACCCCAAGTCGGCCATATTTATTACTGAACTTCGTTTATCATTACGATCCATATCTTTATTTATCGTAGTAATCTCATTTTCAGTTTTCACCATATTCGAAGTTGTATCCAAAATGATAGACTGAGCTATATTTCTATTCTCTTCTATATTCAACACTCGATTTGCAACTTGAATTTTATTATCTAAACTAATGATCTTTTCATTTGCTTCTTCCAATAAATATTGTAAGCGCGTAATTTTCTCTTCTAATTTTTCAATAATAATATCAGCGGTATTTTCTAATTGTTCTTGAAATTGATCAGCAGGTGATGTAACCTCAGTGAAAAGCATCTGTTTTAGCATATTTCGCTTATAAACGATATAACCTATTAGCAAAACAAATGCCATTACAATACTACTTGAAAACATATTATCACCTCATTACGCCAGTCTGATTATACACAAATTATGTTTTAATATCAATTAGATTGCCCCGGACAGGATCCTCACTCGATGCATGATTAGCCATATCAATATTACCCTGTCTAACATCTTGATCTTTCTGCCCATTCCTTGAATTACTCTGTTCCTTAGGATGTTTTTCTCGACTAACTTTCCCCTCTTCACTGTTAACAGTACTTTGTACCTGCTTTTGACGCTTTCCTGAAATCTGTTGCCACTGTCCCGCAAACTGTTGTTGTTGCAAAATATCTTGGTGGTCAGTAACATGCTGAGTTTTGCTAACTTCTGTCACTCTAGGGATTAGCACTTGTAAATCAACTGGCTTAATCGTCATATTTCACACCCCCCAGTACTTGATCATTATATATAAAGCGTGCTACATAGACTCTCCTATTTAAATGTGCCGGTTTTTATTTCCCCATTCTCAGCATATAAAGAAGTGAATTTCAAGATTTCACCTATTGGTTTAACAAGTGTGCCGATTACAACTTTTACACCAGGATAAATAATATCTGCCACTTTTATACGACCATCAAGCATTCCCGCAAATTCACATTGAATAACGCCAATGCGACTACGCATCGTTTCTCCTTGACCAACTAAATGGAATTGGGCTTTAGTTAACTTTAAAAGCATCTCACGCTTATCTGATGACATGNTACTTTGATCCATTGACTTTAAAATAAATATGGCTTTTTTTGTTTTTTCAAGATTATTCTCTATTTTCTTAATTTCAGTGCTAATATATCGATATTCCTCCCTAAGCATCGGATTTACACCAACTTCCAGGGAGGTAACTGTATTCATATGACTACCAACAACTTTAGAGCGAATTTCTTCACCAGCCATAGCAGTTCCACCAACAATTAATCCCCGTCGCCCTTCCACTAGAATTTTCTTACCAGCACTTATCTG
>JGI24143J45723_1000347_pt1 | contig 24294 bp, 17 predicted proteins | sample BarGraIncu00432A_FD_45723 | JGI IMG/M metagenome (IMG submission 45723) | reverse complement strand
TTGAGCGGTTAACAGTTGAGGAGGCTTTCTTATAATGCCGCAAAAGTCAAACTTTGGGAGTCCCCCGGCAAAGCCGGGGGTTTACCTGGGTGAAATTATGTAATGTGGGTTGCTATCTTCTACCTGCAGTCGCCGAACAATCTCCAGTCCTTCGATGCCAGGCATCATCCAGTCCAGAATCACCAGTAACGGGTGCTGAGCTTCGCACAGAATCCGCCAGGCTTCTTCACCGTCACAGGCCGTAATGACGGCATAGCCCCACTTGGTCAATAGAGTTTGCAGCATTAGTCGTGACGGGACATCATCTTCGGCAATCAGGACGTCCATTGGTGAGCCACCCCTTGCGGTGTGATCAGCGCGTCCTTCAGCGCTTCTGCCGCTTCTTCCAGTCTCTGTTCCAACTCGGGTAACAACTGCGCCGCTTTTTCCAGATCTCCGGTCATGGCAACGGATTCTATCCGATGTGCAATTCCGGACAAAAGCGGCAATGAGATATTTCCTGCGGCCCCTATCAGTTTATGTGCCGACTGGCGGAGACCTACGACATCTTGTGCCGTCAGCGCTTTTCGGATTGACTCGATATATTCCGGGAGGCTGTTGATAAATAAGGTCGCCACCTCACGGGATAGATCGATATCTCCCAAATTTCGCCATACGAATTGCGCTCTATTGAAAACATCTGCTTCGACTCCGACCTTTAGGCCCGGCGTGTGGGGCAGCATCGGCTGGTAAGTTTCCGTTGCCGTCCCATAATCCTGGCCGTAAGCCGGGGCGACCCCGGAGTCGACGGTCATCCATTTCTCCAGCAGTGCCAGCAAACAAGCGACATCGAGCGGTTTGCTCAGATAATCATCCATGCCGGCTGCACGGCATATCTCGCGATCTTCCCTAAATGCGTTTGCCGTGAGCGCGATCACCGGTATGGCATGGTTTCTGACTGCCGAAGACTGATCTCGAATGACAGCAGTCGCTTCATAGCCGTTCAAAATCGGCATCATACAGTCCATCAGCACCAGGGCGTAATCGTTTACTTCCAGCGCTTTAATGGCCTCGCTGCCATTGTTCGCCACATCCACCAGACACCCGAATTTTGTGAGGATGGATTTTATAACCATTTGATTGATGTGGTCATCCTCGGCCAGGAGCAGGCGGGTACCCTTGACGCAAAGGTCCCCACTTCCCAATCCCCTCACATCGGGTGAGGGAGTTTCAAATCCGTCCGCCCGCAGGGGGGAGTCCGCCTGCAGGGGGGAGTCCGCCTGCTTCTCCAGCAGCGCCGTAAACCAGAAGGTCGAGCCTTCCCCTTCCACGCTCTCTACGCCGACGCTGCCGCCCATCAACCCCGCAAGCTGCCGCGAGACGGAAAGTCCCAGGCCGGTGCCGCCGTAAGACCGGGTGGTGGACCCATCCGCCTGGGTAAACGGATCGAATATCATTCCCAGTTTGTCGGCCGCAATGCCGATGCCGGTGTCGCGTATCACAAACCGCAGGGTGACGCTTCCCCCGTCCTCGCTTAGCATTTGTACGTAAAGGGCTACGGAACCTTTGGGAGTAAACTTGATGGCGTTGCCGATCAGGTTGATAAGGATCTGGCGCAGTCGTCCCGCGTCTCCTCTTAATGACAGCGGAACATCAGGAACAATAAACGATACAAGCTCCAGCCCTTTTTCGTGGGCGCGCAGGGAAAGGAGGTTGACGGTGCCCAGCGTCTCTGTCTGCAGGTCAAAATCTTTCGCTTCGAGCTCTACCTTGCCGGCCTCGATCTTGGAGAGGTCAAGGATGTCGTTGATCAGTGTCAGCAGGTTTTTGCCAGACTCCTTGAGGACCTCCACATACTCCAACTGTTCCTTGCCCAGATCGGTCATGGCAAGGAGGTGAGCCATCCCGATGACACCGTTCATTGGGGTACGTATCTCGTGGCTCATGTTGGCCAGAAACTCGCTCTTGGCGCGGTTGGCGGATTCAGCCTGCTCCCGGGTTTCCTTGAGCAGGTAATTGGATTCCAGAAGCCTCTGCTCAGCCAGCTTTCGTTCGGTGATGTCTTCCATGGTCAGCAGGATAATGTGTGAGCCGATATTTTCCCGGAAAATCTGCCGGGCGTTCAGGAGAATAACCTTTCGGCCGATGGTGATGAAATCATGGTCGACCTCATAGCCGTTGAATACGGTATCAAGGGGGAGGATGTCCTCGAAGAGTACCCGCAGCTTGGGAATGTCCCATTGTCGGTTACCGAGGTCGTAGATGAAATTCCCGATGGTCTCCTCGGGCGTTACTTTGAAGGTGTCGTAAAAGCTGTGGTTGGCTGTGAGAATTTTAAGATCGGAATCCAGCACCACAAGCGGCTTGCGCACCGTTTCCACGATGTTCTCGGCATATTTCCGGGCATCCTGGATTTCCGCTTCCAACTGTTTGCGATCGGTAATGTCTTCCATGCCCAGGAGAATGACACCCTCTTCCCCCCACGCTCTTTGGATTTGCCGGGCATTCAGAAGCATTATGCGTCTGCCGATGGTGGCAAAACTGTGTTCAACCTCATAGTTGTCAAAGGTGGTATGTTGGGGGAGAATGGTTTCCAGGAGTTCCCGCAGTTTGGGGATGTCCCACTGTTTGTTGCCCAGATCATAGATAAGTTGTCCGACGGTCTCTTCAGGCTTTACCTTGAAGAAGTCATAGAAGGAACGACTTACGGTGATCACCCGGAGGTCCTGATCAAGGGAAATCAGGGGTTCACGCACAGTGTTGATGACGCTCTCGGCGAATTCGCGGGCTTCATCTACTTCGTCATTCAGAAACTTTATTCTGAGAAGCGACTTTACCCTGGTTAAGAGCTCGTATTGATCAAAAGGCTTGGCGATAAAATCGTCACAGCCTAACTCAAGGCATTTCAGCCTGACATCGCTCTCCTTATACGATGTGATCATAATTACCGGGATACGCAGTGTCTTTTTATCAGCGCGTAATTGCGTCAGCACTTCGAAACCGGACATCTTGGGCATCTTTACGTCCAGCAGAACCAGATCAACTTGATTGCCGAAAAGTTTTTCCAGCGCTTCTTCACCGCTTTGCGCCTGGATAATTTCATATCCCTGCCTTACAAGAAATCCTTCGAGAAGCATGATGTTTTGGAGTTGGTCATCGACAACTAGTATCACAGGTTTGTTTTTCATTTGAGAATCTTCCGGTCGGAATTGAGCACCACCAGCGGCTTTCGCACGGTTTCCACAATGTTCTCGGCATATTCCCGGGCGTCCTGGATTTCAGGTTCCAACTGCTTGCATTCACAAGCAGTTATTTGAAGCGTGGCACAACGCCTGCGGATTTCGGTGATCTCGCGAACCAACTGCGCCTTCGTTTTCAGGTGATCACTCATGGTGATACCTTCTCGTCAAGCTTCTCCCTGACCTTTCTCTTCAAGTCCAGGGGCGAAAAGGGTTTCCTGATGATTTCCGTACCTTCTGCGAAGGCCATTTTCTCCAGTATGCTCTCCAGTATACCGGCGGTGTAGCTGCTCATGAAGAGGCTACGCGTCTCCGGGCAGATCTTCCTGATCTCGTCATAGACCTCCTTTCCGTTTCGGTACGGCATTATCAGGTCAAGGAGCAGCAGCTTGATCGAATCTTGATGCGCCTGAAATTTGCTTACCGCATCTTCTCCGTCTGTCGCGGTGATGACACTGTAGCCGAACTTTGTCAGGACCTTGGAGGTAAGAAGTCGTACCGCTTCATCGTCCTCGGCCAGCAGGATAGTTTCCGCCCCTCCTTGAGGGGCAGGCAAGTAAACATCATCTTCCCTGGCGTAGGCGCCATCGGTCAAAGGCAGATACACCATGAAAGCAGTGCCTTTGTCCGGTTCGCTGCGAACATCGATAAATCCGTTGTTCTGCTTGATAACGCTGTACACTAACGAAAGACCGAGACCCGTGCCTTCACCGAGAATCTTGGTTGTAAAGAACGGTTCGAAAATCCGTCCTGCCGTTTCCCTGTCCATACCTGTTCCGGTATCCGTCACCGAGATGAGGACAAATTTCCCCGGTGCGCCGAAACCGTGACGCTTTATGAATTGGGCATCGATTTCGAAGGGTTTGCTGACTATGGATAATGTGCCGCCGTCAGGCATGGCGTACCTGGCGTTGGTGGCCAGATTTGTCAGGATCTGCTCAATCTGTCCGCGGTCGGCGGTTACTGTCAAGACTTCTTCCGTGCAGGATGTTTCAAGCCGGATATTTGCGCCGAGCACCTTTCCGAGAAACGCTTCCACGCCCCTGATTATCTCGTGGACATCGATCGGCAGTGGGTTAAGGGGCTGCTTCCGGCTGAAATTGAGAAGGCTCCTGGTTAAATTGGCCCCCCTGTCAGCCGCTGCGATGATCTGGACCAGGTTGATCCCCAAAGGGTCGTCCTCTTTCAAATCCATTAGCGAAAGGGTCCCGTACCCACCAATCACACTGAGGATGTTGTTGATGTCGTGAGCAATGCCCCCGGCCAGGAGACCGACAGTCTCCATTTTCTGGGATTGTAGGCGCTGTACCTCCAGGCTCTTGCGCTCTGTTATATCCCTCATAATGCCGATGGCATGGCACTTCCCCTGTAATTTCCGGCCCGAGATGGAAAGCTCCAGCGAGAATTGCGTTCCATCCTTGCGGAGTGCCAAAACTTCCGCCGTCGTGCCGACTACCGGCCTTGTGCCTTGCTCTGTGAAGCCGGCAAAGCCCTGCTTCATTGCACCAAGGAGAGGTTCGGGGGGGAAGAAACTGTCGAAATCCCGGCCGATGATCTCCGCGACAGGCCAGCCGAACATTCTTTCCGCCGCGGCATTGCAGAAGGTAACCTTCCCGCAGTCATCCAGCAAGACAATGGCGTCGATAGCCATTTCTGCCAGCCGGTAAATCCGTTCTTCACTCTCCAGCAAGGCGTCCTCAGACTGCTTCCGTCCCGTGATGTCGATCAGGGCAATGCGGCACTCCTGCCCCGAAGCGGCAGCCATGGCTTCAACCTGCACGATGAGCGGAAGATTCCCCTGGCTCAGGAGCACCATTTCACACGCCTCCTCGCCCAGACCGGTAAAGACGGTGCCGAGGAAAGCGGTGAAGGCGAGACGGTCTGTAGCTGCGACGAATTGCCCGAAGCGCCGGCCGATCAGCCGGGAGCGCTCAATCCCAAGGAGGCCGGCCCCGGTGAGGTTGGAGGCCCGGACAGCACCGTCGCGATCGAGGGTAAAGTAGCCGACCGGAGCGAAGTCGTACAGGTCGGTGTACCTTTCCAGAGACTTCTCCACCTCGTCCCTGGCCTGGTGGAGTTCCGCGTTCTGCGTCTCAAGCTCGATGCGGTGGACCTGCAGTTCGTGTAGGAGTCGCTGCGTCTTATCGTCCGTCAGGGTGAAGCCCGGTTCAAACGGTTTCGCTTTCACCTGTTCTTCTGCACTGTGGCGCAACTCGGCTGCTGCTGACCTGCTCTTGTCTCTGTCGAGCTCCATTTATAAAACCTCACTTGTCCCGGTTTTGGATTTTATCCCTCCGACCTCACAGAAACAGGTCAGTAGCCGGTCGATGTCGTTGCGAGTAAATCCCATGGCCAATTTCGGGGTGAATCTGGGCTGGTTAAGGTTGAGCAGATTTCAGTGATCCCCGAAAATGGGCGCAAAAAAACCGGGGCTTTATACCGTTTTTGCGATATTTCGGCGACCCGGCTATCTCGATGAGACCCTTAGGCTTTCCGTCCTATCCTCGCGGATAGTTTAGTATTGTCGTGTATCACCAAACGTCTTTTTAGTCCTATCAGATTTACACGCGTCGAAAATTAAAGCAAGCACCTTTTCTAAAAGATTCTGTTAACTAACAAGAACTATGGTGTTATTCTGCCCAATTGAGAATAAAGTTAAAATGTATTTCATATAGAAGTATTTGCTGTTTTTGCTGTTAATCAAGTTACTGCTTGAGATATTTACGACGGGTTCGAATCGAGATAGATTATTATTAGCAATTTCAGCTGGGTTAACGCAAGGGTAGCATATTGAAGCTTTACGCCCGATTCGCTATATTGAATGCGTTTACCATCACCATTGTGATCACCTCAGCGACAGTTCTTTTTTCTTGCACAACTCCACTCGCAGGCGATCCAGGAGACTCGGCAGGTGCAAGTAGCCCACATCACTACCTTTGGGGCACTGCTCAGCGATAAGTGCGCAGAGTTCCCTATCGTGGACGGAATACTCTGGGTTGGAAGTTATTGTCGCGAAAAAACGGTCGGGAGCTCTTCATGAGATACGCAAGATTCGCGGTGACGTGCAAGAACAGCCCTCAATATATTGCGGTATCCGCAGAATCCTGAGGATAAACTGAACTATTCAGCTGCGGCCCCGATGTTTTCTCCCGCCATCAATTCAATGTTCTCAATGATGAATTCGACCTTTAGGGCTATCCCTATTATTGGCAGACTATTTGCTTCCATATCATGTACTTCCGTCATCGCACAAACTCGGATTCTTTTCTTTACTGCAACATCCGAAACCGTTTTCGCCCGTCAAGCTGGTGGCGAAGTTTCATGAACTGCTGAACTGGACCGGTCATTTGTTCCTGCCGTCATACTGGCTGTAAATGGACCCCTACCACTACGATTCCGTCCCGGTCGGCTACTTAACCTTCGATCGCTACGGAGCTCTCCGTGCCACCAACAGAAGCCATTCACAGTTTTTGTCTTGGCGGCTAAGGTCCGTGAGATGTTGGATGACGAAGAAATGAGGACATGTTATGAGTGAGATAAAAGTACCGTCCATCATTAATGGTGCGGAATTACGTCGCGTTGCTGTAGTGCTACTCGGTGCGAGATCAAAGGCAAAACCAAGGACAGGGGGTGAGGAGAATCGGCTTCTTCATGAGCTCGAAGTCCACCAGATCGAGTTGGAGATGCAGAATGCAGAACTCACCAAAGCCAGGAATGACATGGAGGTGATGCTGGAAAAGTACACCGATCTCTTCGAGTTCGCCCCGGTGAGTTACTTTACCCTCGATCACGAGCGAATTATCCGCAACGTCAACCTCACAGCATCCCGCCTCCTTGGAATTGAACGCTCCCGACTGAACGGCCGCCGTTTCGAAGATTTTGTCGTAGTTGCGGCCCGGCCTGGCTTTGCTACTTTCCTGGGGAATGTCTTCACAAGTCTTACAAAGGAGACCTGCGAGGTAGTCTTTCTGAAAGAGGGTAATTCTCCGCTCTTTGTGCAGGTCGAGGCAATGTCAGCAACATCAGGATTGGAGTGCCACGTTGCATTGATTGATATTACAGAGCGTAAGCGGGCAGTGGAATCTCTCCAGAAGGAAAAAGAGGCAATAGAGGCGCTGCTAAAAATGGGAGAGGTGGCCGAGGTGCTTAAAAAGTTGGGAGTGGCCGCGCTCGTTGGGCTCAACTCCACTGCCATACTTGATGGGTCTGTCCCTTCTTCTTTTTCGTCTTTCAATGGTAATAATAACAAATTATCTCAACGAGAAAGCCAGGTGTTGCAGCTTTTGGTCGAAGGTAACTGCACGAAGGAGGTTGCCTCTCTCCTTAACATCAGCGACAAAACCGTGGAAAGTCATCGCATTAATCTCATGAAAAAGCTTGAAATCACAAGCATGGTGAATCTTGTCAAATTTGCTATTCGGGAAGGTATCACCTCGCACATCGCTTAATTTATGTCAATCTCTTATCAATCTCTCATCAATCTCTCCCCATGTGTTCTTTTACCATGCTTCATGTGGTGCATTTGGAAATTGAATTTGTCATAACTTGAATTGCCCCCCGCCAAAAAAATCCACCCGCTAAGGAATTACCTGTCAGGGATTCACCTATTCAGCATTGTCGGGTTTTTACGGATAAGCATCATGAACCTCGTGAATGAGCTCATCCCATTAGAGAGATAGGCCGACACCCTCGAATGCCCTCTACATCCCCGAGTGCATAACATACATGCAGCTACTAGCGGGGCTGATTACCCATCAATATTCACCCCTTTGGTCACTTATTGCCAAGCGTATCGCCAAGCGGCAAATGCGTGCCAGCGTCAAATAGCCGCGGTTCAACTCGGTATTGGGCGCCGGCACCGAATTACCGAATAATTACGGTAAAAGTGAGAGTCAGAATGGGAATGGACCAAGATACGAGGTTTTTACCAGCCCCGGCCGAACTGCGCCGCCACGTCGAAGAAATTTCAACAGTGAAAACGACTGAGCTGCTGCCTTCCGGGCTCGCGGGGGAGGCGCAGAGACTGGATCCGGGACCTGCCATCTGCCGGATTGAGCTGGAGCGGCAGAATGCAGAGCTGCGCCGAGCCCTGGCTGAGCTTCGGTTTTCGCGGGACAAGTACGCCGATCTGTATGACCTGGCACCCGTCGGCAATTTCACCTTCGATGCGAGCGGAACGATACGCGAGGTAAACCTGGCCGGCGCCCAACTGTTGGGAAAGGAGACGCGGCAGCTCTCCAACGAATCCTTTATCGGCTTTATCGCCGATGCAGTCGGGAAGGAGATCTTTTCCCGTCACCTGGAAACAGTTTTGTGTGGAAACGGCATGCAGCGATGCGAGCTCAGACTCCGTTTGCAAGACGGCACCGTGATTCATGGCCAACTTCAGAGCGTATTGGTGGAGACCCGTGAAAGTGCCGACCGTTATATCCTTTCCTTGATGGTAGACGGTACGCTCGGCAAGCGGTTGGAAGCGGAAACCCGGGATGCCAGGGAATATGCCGAGAACATCGTCGAGACCGTGCGCGAGCCGCTGGTGGTGCTTGATTCCGACCTGAAGGTCCTCACCGCCAACCACAGCTTCTACGAGACATTCCTGGTTACGCCCGAGGCAACCATCAGGCATTTCCTCTACGACCTCGGCAACCGGCAATGGGACATTCCAAAGCTGCGGGTGCTCATCGAGGAAATCCTCCCCCTCGACACCGTGTTCAACGGCTACGAAGTGGAGCACGATTTTCCCGGCATCGGTCGCAAGGCCATCCTCCTCAACGCCCGGCAGATTTATCGGGAGAATATCGGATCGCATATCATCCTCCTCGCCATGGAAGACATCACCATAAGAAAGCAGTTGGAAAGCGAAACCAGGGCCGCCCGGGAATATGCCGAGAACATCGTCGAAACCGTGCGTAAGCCGCTGGTGGTGCTCGATTCTGACCTGAAGATTCTCACCGCCAACCACAGCTTCTACGATGCCTTCCTGGTAACGCCCGAGGCAACCATCGGGAATTTCATCTACGATCTCGGCAACCGGCAATGGGACATTCCCAAGCTGCGGGTACTCTTCGAGGAGATCCTCCCCCTGGAAACCGTGTTCAACGGATATGAAGTCGAGCACGATTTCCCCGGAATAGGCCGCAGGATTTTCCTGCTCAACGCCCGGCAGATTTTCCGGGAGGATATCGGCTCGCACATCATCCTCCTGGCCATGGAGGACATTACTGAACGAAAGAGGGCAGAGGAGGAGATCCGTAATTTCAATCGGGAACTGGAGCAGCGGGTAGTGGAGAGGACCGCCCAGCTCCAGGGCGCCAACCAGGAACTTGAGGCGTTTGCCTATTCGGTTTCCCACGACCTACGTGCGCCGCTTCGGGCCATGGGCGCCTTCAGCAATGCCCTGGTGGAAGACTTCGGAGACCAGCTGGAGGGGGATGCACGCGACTACCTCGAAGAGATCGTCATAGGTAGCCGGCATATGGGTCAGCTGATAGACGGCCTCCTTACCCTGTCGCGAAGCACCCTCGGAGAATTGCGGCGCGACCGGGTGGACCTCTCTGAGATGGCGCAGCGCATCCGCGGCGAGCTGGAACGTTCGGACCCGCAGCGCCTGGTGGAGTGGACCATCGAACCGGGCCTCAGTTCACGCGGGGATGTGCGCATGATCGAGGTGGTGATGAGAAACCTGCTCGACAATGCCTGGAAGTACACCTTTGGCGCGGCGAAGCCGCTCATCCGCGTCTACCCGGAACCTAAGGGGGGTGGATGTCTTTTTTGTGTCGCTGATAACGGCGCCGGCTTCGACATGGCCCACGCCGATAAACTCTTCCAGCCTTTCCAGCGCCTGCACCGTCAGGACGAATTTCCCGGTATAGGCATCGGCCTCGCCACGGTGCAACGCATCGTACACCGGCACGGCGGTGCGATCCAGGCGACGGGAGAGCCTCATAAGGGGGCAACCTTCCGTTTTTCACTCCCCTTCGGAGAGCAGGCGCAAAAGGAGCAACCTTGATTCTCAACAAATCCATATTGCTGGTGGAAGACAACCGCCAGGATGAAAAGCTGATTCTGCGCGCCCTGCGCAAGGTTAATCTGGCCAATCAGGTGGATGTGGTTCGCGACGGACAGCAGGCACTCGACTACATGTTCCGGGAGGGGGAATTCGCCGCTCGCGAAGGCGAAGCTCTTCCCACCGTGGTCCTCTTGGACATCGGCCTGCCGCGGGTAAGCGGCCTGGATGTCATTAAAAGGCTCCGTAGCGACCCGCGCACCCGCCTGCAGCCGGTGGTGATCCTAACCTCCTCCGACGAGGAGCGGGACCGGCAGGCAAGTTATGAGGACGGCGCCAACAGTTTCGTGCGCAAGCCCCTCGACTTCGCCGAGTTCGCTGAAACGGTGGCCCGTCTCGGCATCTACTGGCTGGCGGTCAACAAAGCACCGCAGGAGTGACAAAGCTATGGCCCAAGCACTGAATATTCTGGTAATCGAGGACCGCAATGCCGACTTCCTGATAGTCGAGCGCCACTTGAAGCTAAAGGGGCTGCCTGCGCGCTTGAGCCGCGTGGACAGCCTTTCCGGGCTGAAAGACGCCATAACTGCCGGGGGGTACGATCTTGTGCTTGCCGACTACAACGTGCCGCAACTCGATTTTCAGGATGGCCTGCAACTGTTGCAGGCCATCCTGCCCGATGTGCCTGTGATCGCGGTAACCGGCTCCCTGGGCGAAGAGAAGGCCGTGGAACTCCTGAAGCTCGGGGTCCAGGACTTCGTTCTCAAGGACAATCTTGCTCGCCTGATTCCCGCTATCGAACGGAGTCTGGGCGAAAGTGCGCAGCGCCGCGTCAGAAGGGATGCCGAGGAAGCCTTGCGGAAAAGCGAAGAGATGTATCACTCGTTGTTCGACAACATGCTGAACGGCTTCGCCCACTGCCGCATGATTTTCGACGGGGAGACTACGCTCGATTTCGTCTACCTGAACGTTAACGCCGCCTTCGAGAAACAGACGGGCTTGAGGAACGTGACCGGCAAAGCGGCGACCGAGGTGGTTCCCGGCATACGGGAGTCCGACTCTGCTCTTTTCGACAGGTACGGCCGGGTCGCTCTGACCGGAAAGCCGGATTGCTTTGAAATATATCTGGAAGCCTTGAAAACCTGGTTCTGGGTCTCGGTTTACAGTCCCGCGAGGGGGGATTTCATCACCGTATTCGACAACATCACCGAGCGCAAACTGGCCGAAAAAGCGCTGCGAGCAAGCGAGGAGCGCCTCGACCTGGCCTTGCGGGGAGCCGACGACGGCCTGTGGGACTGGAACCTGAAGACCGGCGAGATGTACTTCTCGCCGCGCTGGAAGTCCATGCTGGGCTATGCCGAAAAAGAGCTGGAGGGAAGCTACGACAACTGGGAGCGGCTTCTTCACCCCGAAGACCATGAGCCCGCACGCATCGGGCTGGGCGACTTCCTGGAACAACCCACCCCGAGGTATGAGGCCGAGTTCAGGATGCGGCATAAGGAGGGGCATTATGTGGACATCCTTTCCAGGGCATTCCTGCATCATGACGACCAGGGAAAAGTGATGCGCATGGTGGGGACGTATGTGGACGTCACCGAACGCAAGAAATTGACGGCTCAGTACGCCCAGTCACAGAAGATGGAAGCAGTGGGCCAACTTGCAGGAGGTGTGGCGCACGACTTCAACAATATTCTTTCAGCAATCTTCGGCTACTCCCATCTTATCCTGGATCGGGTGCAGGAAGACGATCCCGTTAAAAACTATATCGAAGAAATAATTGAGGCCTCCAAAAGAGCCGCCGATCTGACTAAGGGACTCCTCGCCTTCAGCAGAAAACAGGCAATAACTCTGGCAGTGATCGATATCAGCGAAGTAACAATGAAATTGGAGCCCTTTCTCGGCAAACTGATCAGGGAGGATATCGAGCTAAAGATAAACTGCGCCTCAGAGCCCCTTACCGTCATGGCGGATCGCGGCCAGATGGAACAGGTGATCATGAACCTGGTAGCAAACGCCAGGGATGCCATGCCGGAGGGCGGCAAGCTGACAGTCGAGACACGGCAGGTAACCTTGGATCGTGAATTCGTCGCAACCCATGGCTACGGCAAAGAAGGTGCATATGCCCAGTTCCTGGTTTCCGATAGCGGCTTTGGCATGGACAAGGAGACTCAATCGCACATCTTTGAGCCGTTCTTCACCACGAAGGAGCAGGGAAAGGGAACGGGGCTCGGTCTTTCAATGGCTTACGGGATCGTCAAGAAGCATGACGGCGTCATCAATGTCTACAGCGAGCCGGGAAAAGGCACCGTCCTCAAGGTCTATATCCCCCTGGTGGGAACTGCCGCGGAGCCGGCAATAACGGAGTTGAAAAAGCCGATAGCGCCTGTCGGGGGAACGGAAACCATCCTTCTGGGTGAGGACGACGCAGCCCTGAGGAAGCTCTCGACCAAGGTGCTGAGCCACTACGGCTATCGCATTATCGAGGCGGTGGACGGCCAGGACGCGGTAGACAAATTCATCGAATACGGTGACAGCATCCATCTTGTCATCCTCGACGCGATCATGCCGAAGAAAAACGGCAAGGAGGCCTGCCGTGAGATGAGATTGCTGCGCGCCGACCTGAGAACGGTCTTTGTAAGCGGATATGGGAAGGACCTGTTTACCGGGGACAAAATATTTGACGCAAATTCGATCTTCGTCCAGAAACCGGTATCCCCCAACGACCTGTTGGCAAAGGTAAGAGAAATGCTGGATAGGAAAACCACCGCCAGTACGAAACAAGCTGTTCGAACTGACACCGGAGGCGGCATATGAATAAGGTGAATCCGGTAATACTCTGCGTCGACGACGAGCCGGCCAATCTGAGACTTCTGGAAAGGACGCTCGGCACCGTCGGCTATCAGGTCTTGAAGGCCGGCGACGGCCGGGAGGCGCTGGAGTTGATCGGCAGCCGCAAGGTCGATCTGGTGCTCACCGACGCAATGATGCCAGGAATCGACGGGTTCGAAACCTGCCGAAGCATCAAGGAAGATGAAAGATACCGGCATATTCCCGTGATCATGATAACCGCCCTGGGCTCCAAGCTGGACCGCATTCGCGGCATCGAAGTAGGAGTAGACGAATTCCTCGCCAAACCTTTCGACCAGGCCGAGGTGCTGGCAAGGGTGAAAATGCTCCTCAGAACGAAAAAGCTCCATGAAATGCTTCACGATTCCTACAGCAATATCCGGCACATGACGACGTTCGGCAGCCAGATCATGACCTCCTTCAGCCCTTCGGGATTTGAGCTCATGGCGCAGATAGACAGCCTGGCCAATCAGATCATCGGAAAGGATGACGCTTTCGTAGCCAGGCCGTCATCGGTGCTGGTACGCATCGTCGACGGTCATTCGGTCGCCTGGCACCGCTATCTCGTCAATTCGGGAAGGCTGCCGGGAAGCGGCATCGATCCCTGCGCACTGCCGGGCATTTCCGACCGGGATATCGAGCCCCGCTTCATCAATGGCCCCGCGTCGTTGTCCCGATTCGGTCCGCTCCTGGAAAAACTTGCAGCCATCGGGGTCGCGGTTGAGAATCTGGCTTGGTACCCGGGCGACAAGGTAACGGTGATCGCACTCAATTACGGCAGGGAGGTTACGCAGTTCGACGCCGCGGTGCTTGAGAACCTTGCCATGCAGACCCTCTTCTTCATGCACCTGGCCGCTCAGATAACTGAGAACGACGATGCCTTAGCCTACACCGTTCACTCCCTGGCCAGGGCCTCGGAAGCCAATGACGACGACACCGGCGACCATATCCTGAGGGTCGGCGAATTCTGCGCCATTGCGGCAAAAAGGCTCGGCCTCGATGAACGATCGATCGATACCATCAGGCTGCAGGCAACGCTGCACGATGTCGGCAAGATGCACATACCGAGCGAAATATTGAAGAAACCGGGTGCACTCACCCCGCAGGAGTGGATTGCCATGAAAGGTCATCCCGAGATGGGGGCGAAGATAGTCGGCGACCATCCTAAGTTCCGGGTCGCACACGAGATCGCGCTCTCGCACCACGAGAGATGGGACGGCTCCGGCTATCCCTTCGGGTATTGCGGAGAACGGATTCCTCTGTCCGCGAGAATCATGAATATCGCCGACCAATACGATGCTCTCAGGAATGCGAGGGTGTACAAACCCGCCCTGGATCATGCCACGACGCTGAGAATCATCACCGAGGGGGACGGCAGGACCATGCCGCATCATTTCGACCCGCAGGTACTGAAGGCTTTCGTGGAAACTGCGGGTAGGTTCGAAGAGGTGTTCCATTCCTTTGCCGAAAATGCCAGACGGGCCCTACCGGAAAAAGCGGCTGCCTGAAAGCCTGGCGCAGCGTGCGGCTACCAAGTTTTTTCGAGTTCCGGCTTCAGTTACCAAAGGACACATCCACTATGAAACCCCGGCCGTCCGGACAGAGGGTCCTCTATCTGCGCATTCTCGTCGTAGCGATCGCTCTCACGGTTGCAGCAGGGTCCGTTCTCACCGTCTATCTCGGCCGAGTTGCCGAAAAAATCTTCCGGGAGGCGGTCGAACGGGATGCAAACCTTACCTCCTCCTTTCTGCATGAAAACCTGGGGGGTGTGGTAAATGCCGCAAAGGCGCTCGGCCCAGCGGATGCCATTATTGCGGCCCTTGACTCGGGAAGTCCCGCCGCTTTGGGACGAGCGAACAGGCTGCTCGACCGCATCAATAACAGCTTCGGGATGTCGGTATGTTATCTCATGGACAAAAGAGGTATGACCGTTGCTTCATCGAACAGAAATGATGCGACCACATTTGTCGGAAAATCCTTCGCATTCAGGCCGTATTTCTCGGGCGCGTTGGCAGGCCTGCAAACCACCTATTTCGCTCTCGGCTCCACTACCCTCGAACGGGGCTATTTCTCAGCGGTGCCGGTGGTCGACAGCGAAGGCGCAATAACAGGCGTTGTGGCCATCAAGAGAGACATCGCACCTCTAGGAGAGTTCTTCAGGAAATACACTCGAGCATTTCTGGTCAGTCCCGACGGGATCATTTTCATTGCCAGCAGGGAGAAACTCCTTTTCAGGAGCTTATGGCCGGTTAAGGAAAAGCGGCGTGCGGAGCTTTTGGCATCGCGGCAGTTCGGAAACATCAACTTCGAATCGCTTTTGGCAGCAGAGCCCCGGACGGGGACGCAGGTCAGATTCGACAACGAGGAACTTTACCTGCAACGTTTGCCGTTCGGCAGTGACGGCTGGTCACTCGTATTCATGGAGCGACCAGGTATTGTGTCAAATTACCGATGGTTCGGCGTCCTTACCACCAGCGTATTCGGCTCCCTGCTTCTCTTCTTCTTCAATGTACTACTGAACAAAGACAAAGCGCTGGAGGCGGCCAGAAACCTTTTTAAGGCCAAAGACGACTGGGAGCGGACCTTCGACGCAGTACAGGACCTCATTGTTATCATCGACAATGACCAGCGTATCGTGCGGGTTAACGGTTTGATGGCGCAACGGCTCGGGATCGGCAAGGAGGAGGTAATAGGCAGGCACTGCTACGACCTGTTGCAGTGCAAGGGGCAGTTGCACGCCTGTCCGCACAAGAGGATGCTCGCGTCGGAAAAGGCCAGTACCGAGTCATGGTTCGACAACTGTCTGAACGGTCACTTCGTCGTCACCGTGGCGCCTGTATACGCGCAAAACGGCGCCTTTGAGGCATCCGTCCATGTGATGCACGATGTCAGCGAGCTGAAAAGCATGGAGCAGTCGGTGAAGGAGTATGCACAGCGACTGGAGTTCGTGCTGGAAGGGTCAAACGACGCCACCTGGGAGTGGGATATGATCAATAACCAGAGCGTTTTGAATGCCAGATATTACGAGATGATGGAATGTACGCCCGGGGAAGTGAACCCGGATTTAACGTTTTTCCTGACAGCCATTCATCCCGATGATGTCCCCGATATTCAGAGGCGCATTCAAGACAACCAGGAAGGCAAAACCGGCACCTTTGAAGCACATTACCGCATGGTCACGAAGACCGGTAACTTAAGACATATCATGGGAAGGGGGAAGGTCGTCAGGTATGCCGAAGACGGTCGACCGACCAAGATGGCCGGGGTTCTCACCGACGTCACGGAACTGAAAAGACTCGGTGAAGAAGTCAACAGGATCAATAACCTTGAATCGATCGGCCTGCTGACCGGGGGGTTGTCTCACGACTTCAACAACGTACTGAACGTTATTTGCGGCAACATAACGTTTGCCAGAATGCTTGCCGAGGGCGACCCGGCTATTGCCGATCCGCTCACCGATGCCGAAGAAGCTTGCGAGCGAGCCAAGGAGCTTGGCATCCGGCTGCAGGCTTTTTCGCAGGGGAGCTCTCCGGTCAAGGAGCCTTTGGAACTTCCAGTTATCGTCGAAGATGCCGCAAACAATCTGTTCGAGGGGACCAATATCCGGCATACCGTGTCCGCGGCAAACGATATCCTTCCGATAGAGGCAGACTCGAGGCAGATCAGGCAAGTGATCGAGAATCTGCTAACCAACGCAAAAGAAGCCATGTCCGGAGGCGGGACGGTCAAGATCGACATCTGCAACTGCGCAGCCGACGGCATAGACGGCCTGCCACTTGGATCAGGCCTCTATGTGTGCATTGCCTTGCAGGATGATGGTAAAGGTATTTCGGAGGAAAACCTACCGAAAATCTTCAATCCCTATTTTTCGACCAAGGACAGCTACAGTCAAAGAGGGATGGGGCTCGGACTCTCGATTTGCCACGCCATCCTGAAAAAGCACAGCGGACATATTTCCGTGATGTCAAATGCAGGAATCGGGACCAGGGTCACCTTTTATCTACCTGCTTCCTTGAATGAGACAACGCCGATACTTATGGTGCGAATATGAAATGACAAACGGAACCTATAAAATAATCATAGTGGATGATGAAGAGCCGAACATCAGGGTGTTGCCACGAAGCATGACTGCCTCACTGCATAAAATAAATTCATAAATTGGAGAAGACATGAAGGTATTTAACAACATGAAAATCGGTTCGAGACTCATTGCCGCATTTTTGCTGGTAGCCGCAATTGCCGCAGTTATCGGCATTACTGGCATTATCAAGATACGCCAGATCGATGCCGCCGATACAAAGTTGTACGAAAAGATAACCGTACCCCTTGGTGATCTGGCCTACATGTCGATTTCGTTTCAGCGTGCACGGATCAATCTGCGCGATATTATAGCGTCGACTGATGCGAACTGGAAACTGGCCGCTCTGGAGACCTTGACCCAATTGCGTCAAAGCATCAGTGAACGAACGGAAAAGGTAGAAAAAACCATCCTCACTGAGGAGGGGCGCAGACTTTTCAAGGAGTTCAAGGATTCACGCAAGGACTATGGGGGCTATGTCGACAAGGTGCTGGAGTTGGACAAGGACGGAAAAGATGCAGAGGCGGTCTTGCTCATGTTAGGCGATGCCAAGAAGGCCGCCCTGCACGAACAGGAACTCATGAACAAGCTTATGGAATCAAAGGAAGCACAAGCCAAATTAACGGCCGAAGATAACTTAGTGCAGGCTAGGTCCGCGACGATAATGATGTCAGTCCTAGCTCTGATAGGGGTTGTCCTGGCGATTTTGCTGGGTTTGATCATCTCCTCCAGCATCACCAAGCCCATAAGGGCGGCTGTCTCAGCCGCCAATCGAATCGCCGATGGGGACCTAACGGTGCAGATCGAGGCCAAAACAAAGGACGAGACCGGTGAATTGATGTTCGCTATGAAAAATATGGTCGAGAACATGCGGAATATGATCACAAGGACGGTGAATATCTCGAGCGACATTGCCTCAGCCTCGACTCAACTCCATTCGACTGCGGAACAGATCGCCACCGGCGCTGAAGAGGTGGCTTCCCAGACAAATACTGTAGCCACAGCCAGCGAGGAGATGTCAGCGACGAGCAGCGACATCGCCCGCAACTGCCTCATGGCTTCGGAAACGTCCAAAAGGACAACAGACTCGGCTACAAACGGAGTCAAGGTAGTCAACGAAACCATTACAGGCATGAATATTATTGCAAGCCGGGTGCGCCAGACATCTAAAACGGTCGAGGCGCTCGGCACACGTTCGGAGCAGATCGGGGAAATCATCGGCACCATCGAGGACATCGCCGACCAAACCAACCTTTTGGCCCTGAATGCCGCCATTGAGGCTGCGCGGGCCGGTGAACAGGGGCGCGGATTTGCTGTTGTCGCTGACGAGGTGCGGGCATTAGCCGAGCGGACTACCAAAGCCACCCGTGAGATCGGTGAAATGATCAAGGGAATTCAGAAAGAAACTCAGGAAGCAGTCAAAGCAATGGAAGATGGTGTCCAGGAGGTGGAAAAAGGGGCCGTTTCCTCACAGAAATCGGGCCAGGCACTTGCAGAGATTCTAGAAGGCATCAACGAGGTTTCCATGCAGGTAAGCCAGATCGCTACTGCCGCCGAGGAACAGACGGCAACGACCAGCGAGGTTACCAGCAACATTCATCAAATCACCACGGTGGTCAACCAGACGGCGCAGGGCGCAAGTGAAACCGCCACAGCGGCTGCTCAACTTAACAGTAATGCCGGTGAGCTACAGCAGCTGGTCCGGCACTTTCGGTTGTAATACGAAAGTATCTCCCAACATTGTCCTGCAAAATGCTTCTGCGTCAGAGGAGATGTTGGCAACGACGGTGGAGCTTTCTTCCCAATCTGAACATTTGCAGGAGAGCATCTGTTTCTTCATGGGGGTTAGGTGGTCTGAAATAATCAGACATCCGGGAATTTCCTATCCGGTGATCAGCCGGCCTTTCGGTGCGTTATTAAAATTATCAGAAGGAATATATCGTGAACTGGTTTAGACACCTCAACATAAGTACGAAACTCATGCTTTCCTTTTTATTTATATTAACATTAATGACAATTCTTGGAATGTTCATGGTACTCAGATTGAACACCATAAGCAGTGCTACTGAAGATATGACAAAGAATCAGTTGCCAGCAATGTTGTCTATTTCTAAGATCAACGATCTTTTCAGCAGCTACCGCCGCGGCGAACTGCTTGAGATACTTTCGGACAAACAGGAGGACATAAACAAGTATGTAAAGCGCAACGAAGAGACCCAAGAAAAGTTGAAGAGTGAGCAGTTTGTCTATGAGAAATTGATTGATTCTGAATCTGAAAGAAATTCGTTCGCGGAGTTCACAAAAATGTTGCAAATGTATATAGGTGAAAACGTCAAAATACTTGCACTAGCACGAGAGAACAAAGATTCAGAAGCAAGCGAGCTCGTCAGAGGTGACTCAAGTAAATATTTCAATCAGGCACTTAAGGCCATCAAAGTGATTCTTGATTCACAGGTAAAGCAAACAGTTAAGCAAAGCACTACCATGACGACAATCAGTGCAACATCCCGTACCTGGGTCATAATTGCCCTATTTGCCTGTATCATTATCGGGTTGACAGAAGCAGTTTTGATTGCACGCATGATAAGTGCACCACTGCGTGAATTGGCCGGTAAAGCCGGACAAATCGCCTCTGGTGACCTGAATGTGTCGGTGGATATACATTCGAGAGATGAAGTCGGCCAGTTGGGGGAGTCATTTTCCACAATGGTTTGCAACCTCCGCGAGGTTATCGGCAAAGTCAGGGAGATATCGACTCAAGTTTCGTCAGCAGCAACTGAACTGTCAACTACATCAGAGCAGATTGCCACCGGTTCAGAAGAGGTCGCGGCCCAAGCAAGCACTGTCGCCACGGCTGCCGAGGAGATGTCTGCTACAACATTAGACATTGCCAGAAGCTGCCACGATGCAGCAGACAGCGCAAAGAGAGCCAGTCTGGCCTCGCAAGCCGGATCTGCAGTAGTTGAAGTGACGGTGCTTGTAATGAACCGAATATCTATCAAGGTCCAAGAAACCGCTTCTAAGGTAGAAACCTTGGGTAAACAGAGCGATCAAATTGGCGAAATAGTCGGCACTATCGAAGATATCGCTGACCAAACTAACCTGCTGGCTCTGAACGCGGCAATAGAAGCAGCGCGGGCAGGAGACCAAGGCAGAGGATTTGCCGTTGTGGCGGATGAAGTCAGGGCTCTTGCAGAACGAACGACAAAAGCAACTAAAGAGATAAGCGATATGATAACTAACATCCAAAGAGAAACAAAATATGCTGTTACAGCGATGAAAGAGGGTGTCAAGGAAGTATCCAACGGAACGGCTGAAGCAGGAAAATCTGGCCACGCACTCCAAGAAATTCTAGCACTGACTAACGAAGTAACAGAACAGGCTAGTCAGATAGCAACAGCAGCAGAACAGCAGACCGCCACCACACAGGAGATCTCAAGCAATATTCACCAAATTACCGATGTCGTTCAACATAGTGCCACAAGCGCCCAGCAGTCTGCAGCCGCAGCACACCAACTGGCCGAAATGGCAGATGTCCTTAATAATATGTATCGCGCTTCAAGCTCACAGCATAAAAAAAGTTGCAGGGGTGCCCACCAAAAGGCTGAAACCCGCGGTATAGACTACCCCCCTGCAAGAATAAAAGGTTTACCCATGCCAGTACGGAGAGTTCGCAATGAGTAACGGCAAAGACAAGAGCATGCGACCAGCAGCGAGACCGTGCCTAAGCGCCGAAGACACGCCAAATTCCCTGGTGTCGGAAGCGGGACCGCCCTAGGATTACGAAGAAACGCAACGACGCCTTAATGAACTCCAGGTCTACCAGGTCGAGTTGAAGCTGCTGAACGAGGGTACCGCAGCCGAAGAACAGACGGCTACCACCAGCGAAATATCCAGCAACACGCACCAGGTAGTGCACCAGACCTCCCAAGGTGTCATCGAATCTGACACTGCTGCGGCCCAGTTGAGCTGCAATGCAGCGGAGTTGCAGCATCTCGCGCACCAGTTAGAATCGCTTAATGTGGGCGTTACAGGGGGGAGAATGAAAAAACTTGAATGGGATGAGAGCTTTAAAATCGGGTCTAGTGAAATTGACCAGCATCATAAACATTTATTCGAATTGTTCGAGAAAACCCATGAAGGATTCATCAATGGCACTCCAAATCTCGGACCGATTTTTGACGAATTGATAGACTATGCGAGATATCACTTCAAGAGCGAAGAAATCTGGATGATGGATAAATATTACCCAGACGCCACGAACCACAGAAGTGAGCACAATTCATTTCTGCTTAGAGTACAAAAAAAGCAAATGGCTTTCCATTCTGGCCAGGAGCATATTTCCATGGGAACATTACTCTTCTTAAGAGAATGGATTACTAACCACATTCTCAATACGGATGTAGACTTCGGCAAATTTCTTAAAGATCTGGAGCGTGTTGGGACTTTAGTGTGCTCATATGAAATGGGATGACAAATATTTGGTTGGTATTAAGCAATTTGACGATGACCATAAGCTTTTAGTGGAGCTTTTGGGTGAAATTTATAATGCGTTTCTTACCAGCAAATCAGAAAACAGGAAACCCCAAGAGATCCTGGATTCGTTGACTGCATATACCGTAGCGCATTTTGCCAATGAGGAAGACTGGATGCACAATTTTAACTACCCGCGAATGGAGGAACACGTTCTCGATCATAAGAAATTTATACTTAGGCTCTCTGAATTCCAACAGAATTTTCAAGATGGGGCTGGGCACCTTACCCTTGATATAATCTCATTCTTGCGAGTGTGGCTATTGACCCACATTTCAATTACTGATTTTGATTTAGGTGTTTTCCAGCGAGAACGCAGCTGTGCGGATTCTGCCAGACCAAACGTGGTAGCGCTATCGCTTTGATCTTTGACCTTTAAGGAGCGGTCTCAGAAGACGAATCGCAGAGTAATGATGGTGCGAGTCCCAGAAACGCAATGGATGTGCGCTTCCTGCGCTTTCTGGAGGCTCTGTGCGAGAGGACTCCACAGTTGGGAATTTACATCCTGGCGTGGGATTTCAGTGCCGTATTCTCCCTGGAGCGGGAATGGTTTCAGGACTTAATCTTTGACTGGACCACCAATGTGAACTTGCATTTCCGTTTTGACCGTGTTCATGCGACCGGTGCCACACATCATCTAAAAATGATCATCGTGGATGGTAAAATCACCTTTACCGGAGGAATTGATATCTGTTCAAACCGCTGGGACGATCGCTACCATCTCAAAAGCAACACAGAGAGAACAGATATAGAGGGGAGCATCAACGGAGCCGACCACGACATCCATTCCTATTTCACCGGCCCGGTCGTCAAGGCACTTTCCGAGCTGTTTACCAAGCGCTGGCTGGATTCCGGAGGAGAGGCGCCGAAACTTCCCGCAGTCCAGAGTCAGATCCAGCTGGTCGCGGCAGAGGCGTTCCCCCTCCCAACACATCAAGTCGCGGTGAGCTGGACCCAGGCGCGCATCGACAGCATCGGTCAAAAAGGGATCCACGAGATCCGTCGCCTGTTCATCGATGACATAATGTCGGCCGACATGCTCATTTATCTGGAAAGCCAGTACTTCAGTTCTCGGGCCATCTACGGGTCTCTGATCGCCCGGATGACGACGCCAGACCGCCCCCTGCTCCAGGTCATCATGATACTGCCCGACCGACTTTCATTCACCGAGGAACTGTTCCTGGGCCTGCCCCAGGTGAATATGCTGCGCGCCCTGCAGCATGTAGCGGAAAAAACGGCCATAGTCTGAGAGTCTATTCTTCCGCGGCCCTGGAAGATAATGGCAAGCTCTGGATGACCTTCATACATTCAAAACTGCTCCTCGCGGACGACAGGTTTCTCACTGTTGGCTCCGCGAATGCCACCAACCGCAGCATGGGGCTTAATACAGAACTGAACGTAAACTTGGAGGCGGCGGACCCAGCCGGGCAACCGGAGTTGGTGGCCGCCATCCGCGGGGCATGAACCTCCCTGCTGGCGGAACACGCGGGGCTGTACGGCCGTGGCGAAGAGCAGAGGTTCGAGCGGGTCGAGGACCTTACCAGCCATCTCGAGGGCCTGGCCGATGACCATGATGCTAGACATTGCCACTATGCACCGGACGCCTTTTTGGAGGACAGCGACTGGACCGAAGCACTGGAGTCGGTTGCCTTGGTAGGCGACCCGGAAAAACCGGTCGATAGCGAGTTCATCTTCGAGAGTTTTTCCAAAATCGAGACCGGTTCCTTCGCCAGAGGTATTCTCAAGCGGGGTCAATGCATCATCGGGATCTGGCTTCCTGAATATTGGCCATAACCGCCCCCTGTGGAGTGCATCGGAAACAGTTTCTAAGATACAGGATAACCTGCTATTTGTCGTTGTTTTTTGTTGTGTTCCGAGGTGGTCTATTGATTACAAGTGCACTGAAACTGCATTTAAAACCAAAAAAGCACCTATCCAGGGGAGGATAAGTGCTTGATGTTATTGGCTGGGGCACCAGGGATCGAACCTGGGAATGCCGGAATCAAAATCGCTAAGGGTCAGCTAGCATTAGAATATGTACTATGTCTACGATATCATGTCAATCGTAATATCAGGCCCTTAGCTCTTGCAGGAGATAACCGCAATAGCCATACCTACCGATCAACCACTCATATATTCCGGCAAAAGAGAGGGTGGGGTCGTCGAAGATGGCAATTAGGGTCTAACAATCTCATAACTCTACTCGGCCTAATATATAAAAATGAAATCCACTTGGGACATTGCTTTCCTTACTACCTGCATCTCTGCTGACATCAGGAACCACCAGGACAAGCCACCTCTGCCCTCCATGTTTTTGATTCGCCTGCGTGACTTGGCGGACGTGAGGGATATAAATGTCTTGTGGTACTACTCGTCGCGGCATCGCTGAAACACTTAATTTTAGCCTACAGGCAGTTCATCATTCACACTAACTTTTAAGCGTATTCGCATAGCATATCAATAACTTAGCCTAATCATTTGACACTATAGAGCATGCAAGCACGATTTCTGATAGGGGGGTAGTCGGTTAGAGCCACCTAGCCAGCTATTCCCAGTTATATCCGTTTGTTACATCGCACTCCGTAACCGGGCCAGTTGAGACTGCGCGTTCA
>JGI24143J45723_1000345_pt1 | contig 24374 bp, 20 predicted proteins | sample BarGraIncu00432A_FD_45723 | JGI IMG/M metagenome (IMG submission 45723) | reverse complement strand
CACAGGCAGACGAACCCGGCCTCCTCGCCTGGGGATTCATGGGATTCTGCGCAATCATCCTGGTAGGTCAGTTGGTCCCGGCAGCCATGCTGGTAATCGGAGCCTTCAAAGGTCTGGCAACCGCAGCCAAAGAAGTTAAAAACAACTAGCACTCAAATAGGCACGGAGGTTCAGTTCTTAGTAGAAGCGCAAACCTGCCCTTAAAAAATGGGCAGAGAGAGCGCTTCTGGCGGACCCCGAAAGAATCGCTGAGGCAACCTGGGCTTTGCGAATCCCGCGCTACAGCGATTACAATGAAAAAGCCGCTCGAATTGAGCGGCTTTTCATGTTTGTGGACCTGATGATAAACGAGAGACTCACAACCCTTCAGTCAATGTAAGTCACCAATCCTTCGTATATCAATCTTTCAGTCGGTCAACCAGTAGCTCTACGGTGTGTTGCACCCTGACCCCGGAGCTGTCCTTGTCGAAGCCGCCGCGGATCTGCATGACGCAACCGGGGCAGTCCATGGCCACGACGGGCGCGCCGGTCTCCTTGATGTTCTGCAGCTTTTTTTGGAGAATGGGGGCCGAGATCTCGGGGAGCTTCATCGAGTAGGAGCCTCCCATGCCGCAGCACATGTCGCACTCGAACATCTCGGTTACCTGGTAACCCGCCTTTTGCAAAAGTTCCCGCGGCTGTTCGAATACATTCAAGGTCCGCTTTAGGTGGCAGGAGTCGTGGTAGGTGACCTTGCCGAGTTGCTCTCCTTCCTTGAAGCTCAGGCGCCCTGCGTCGACCAGCTGTTTCACGAGCGTTGCGAGATCAATGGTCTTCTCCGCAAGTTTCTTCGCCTGCGGCAGCCATTCGCTCTGTCCGAGGGTGTCGAGGGTCTTAACAAATTCATGAGTAAGCGCAACCGTGCAGGTGGGGCAGGCCGAGACGACGTGGGTCACCTCTTCCCTCATGAGAGCCTGAATGTTGTCCGTTGCATTCTGCGCCGCGACTTCGTAGGCGCCGTTGTAGAGTGCGGGCGCACCGCAGCAGGTCTGCTCCAGCGGAAAGGTGACTTCTATTCCCGCCTTGTTCAGCAGCTTGACCAGTGCAATTCCCATTTCCGGATAAGCGAAATCGATCAGGCAGCCGCCGTAGAAGGCGATCTTTTGCTGGCACTTGGGCTGCTTGATCTTGGCGAAACTGTCCCGAAACGGCTCGCCTGCGATGGCCGGGAGGCTGCGGCCGTCGGTAAGGTCCGACAGGAAAAGCGGCAGGTGACGGATGAACTTACCCGAGGTGAACGGTTTACCCGCGATCGAGGCGGCGCGCAGCATGGAGTGAAACAGCTTCCGGTTGTTCACCACACCGAAGATCGCCTTCTGGACCAGGGTTTGCCCCTTTTCCAGGACCAGGCGCCTCCTGATCTCCATGATCATTTCCGGTATGTCCAGCTTCCCGGGGCAGACCGGGTTGCAGTTGCCGCACTGGATGCACAGCCCCTGGATGTCCTCGGACTTCTTCAACTCGTCGAACCAGGCGGTGAGTATGGTGCCGATCCCGCCGGTATAGATGCCGCCGAAAACGTGGCCGCCGACCAGGCGGAAGATGGGGCAGACGTTCAGGCAGGAGCCGCACCTGATACACTGTAGCGCCTGCTTGAATTTGGGGTCTTTTGCCATTTCGGTCCTGCGGTTGTCCATCAAAATGATGTGCAGCTCCTTGAGGGAGCCGTCGTCGTTCGGGGTGGGACCGGTAATGATGGAGACGTAGCTGGTCAAAAGCTGCCCGGTCGCGCTTCTGGGTAGAGCGTCCAGTATTGGCACGACGGAATCAAACTCTTGCACCAGTTTCTCGACCCCGATCAGTGCGACATGGACCCTGGGGAGTGTCGTGACCAGGCGGGCGTTTCCCTCATTGGTGACCAGCACGATGCTGCCGGTCTCGGCGACCGCGATGTTCCCCCCTGATATCCCCATGTCTGCCGCCAGGAACTTGGGACGCAATTCGCCCCGCGCCACCTTGACGAGCCGCGGGATGTCGGAGGAGATCCGCTCGTCCAGCTCCTTACTGAAAAGGTCGGCCACCTCCTCTTTGGTCATGTGAATCGCGGGCATAACCATGTGCGAGGGGGTCTGTCCGGCGAGCTGGATGATCCACTCCCCGAGATCGGTCTCCGCGACCGAGATGCCGGCCTCCATCAGGTAGCGGTTCAGATGGATCTCCTCGGTCGCCATCGACTTCGACTTGACGACGCTTTTCACCCCGTGGTCCCGGGCCACCTTCAGTATGTACTGCTTTACCTCATTGGGGTCGCTGGTCCGGTAAACCTTGGCGCCTAGCGCCTCGGCGTTCTTCTTGAAGGTCTCCGCGAGCCCGTCGAGGTCGCAGGCAGCCTGCGATTTGATCTGGGCGATGCGGCCGCGCAGCTCCTCGAAATCGATTCCCTCGTAGGCCTTGGCGCGATTCACCTTGTACGCCTCGGAAAATTTGCCCAGCGCGCCGGTCAGGTTGGCGTCGTTGACCGCCCTGGTGATGGATGCCTTGAAATCGTTATTCATTGGTTTTCCCCTCCCAACTCATCGACAAAGATGATGATCAGCCTTTCCGGTCCGTGCACCCCGATGGTGAGCACGCGCTCGATATCCGCGGTGCGGCTCGGGCCGGTGATGAAGGCGATGTACCGGCTGGTGGACGGGTTGATCCTTTTGAAGAGCGCCTGCTTTCCCTCCAGGATATTCCCGGTCGGCACTAGGGCGATATGGATGGTGGTGAGAGAGGAGACCAGCCTCTGCTCGACGGCGCCCTGGTCTTGTACCAGCGAACCGGTATCGGCGAGCGCCCACTCCATCTGGCTGATGCCGATCTTCGCCTGTGCCGCCAACTCACGGGTCACCTGGAAGCTGAGCCCCGGGTATTTCGGCCATTGAGTCTGCTCCAGGCTGTCGAGAAAGGGAGATGCGGCCCAAACGGCATGGCATCCCGGGGCGTCAGCGGTACCCTCCTGCTGCAGGAACGGGAGGATGAAATCCAGCGCGTTCTGCTTCGTTTCGAAGTGATAGACCTCGGCACCGACCCCAACCGCCCTGGCTTTGAATTGCTGGTACATTTTTTCTTCCTCCATCTTAAGTATGGTCAAAGAGTAGGAAACCGTTTATATTTGCTCCGGATGATCGAAGGGGGAAAACCGTTTTATATCTGCCGCAGGTCGCAGGACCAATTTGGGCTCGCAACATGCCTTTGTTGCGCTGAAAGGTAAGAAAATATTACCAATTTTCGAGCTGCATGGTACCTGATAACTGCCCACATGTAAAGCCACTTAGCGCTGTATACAAAAAACTTGACACCATTATGAAATGATGATTAATTGGTCATACCAAAATGTATAACTTGGTTTTATAGAATTACGAATAAGTGTGGCGCTGCAAGGGCTGCGTCAGTGAAACATAAATCCAGCGTCGGGAGAGTGTTTACATGAATATTCACGAGTACCAGGCCAAAGCGATTTTACGGGAATTCGGGGTGCCGGTCCCCGATGGCCACGTCTGCTACAACGGCGCCAGCGCCCGCGAATGGGCCAAGCGGCTGGGGGAGGGGCCCTGGGTGGTCAAGGCACAGATCCATGCCGGCGGCCGCGGCAAGGGAGGGGGCGTGAAGCTCGCCCGCACGGCCGACGAGGTCCGCGACGTCGCGCGCGCGATGCTCGGTATGACCCTGGTGACGCACCAGACCGGCTCCATCGGGAAACTGGTGACGCGGGTGTTGGTGGAAGACGGCTGCAACATTGCCAACGAACTGTATGTGAGCCTGGTTGTCGACCGCGGCTGTTCCAAGGTCGTCGTCATGGCCTCCACAGAGGGTGGGATGGATATCGAGGAGGTCGCCGCCAACACTCCGGAGAAACTGTTCACCGAAACGGTTGATCCCCTGGTGGGACTCACCGCTTTTCAGTGCCGCAAGATTGCTTTCAGCCTGGGCTTAAGCGGAAAACTGGTGGGAAAGGCGGTCGCGGTGCTGCAGGGGCTTTACAAAACTTTTATGGCCTGCGACTGCTCCCTTCTGGAAATTAACCCCCTGGTGATCACGGCCGAGGGGAACCTGATCGCCCTGGACGCCAAATTCGGCTTTGATGACAACGCCGTTTTCCGGCACCCTAAGCTCTCCGATATGCGCGACTATGACGAAGAGGACGCCAACGAGGTCGAGGCCTCGCAGCACGATCTCTCCTACATCTCGCTGTCCGGCAACATCGGCTGCCTGGTCAACGGCGCCGGTCTCGCCATGGCAACCATGGACATCATCAAGCACTACGGTGGCGACCCTGCCAACTTCCTGGACGTCGGGGGCGGGGCTACCATTGAGCGCGTCACCGAGGCCTTCAAGATCATTCTCTCCGACAAAAACGTGAAAGGGATCCTGGTCAACATCTTCGGCGGCATCATGAAATGCGACATCATCGCCACCGGAGTGGTGGAAGCCGCCAAGCAGGTCTCCCTCGACGTGCCGCTGGTGGTGCGGCTGGAAGGGACCAACGTCGCCAGGGGGAAGGAAATCCTGGCGGAAAGCGGTCTGAATATTGTTGCCGCCGACGGCATGGCTGACGCAGCCCAGAAAATCGTCCGCGCCGTGCAAGGAGGCAACTAATGAGCATTCTAATTCATAAGGACACCAAGGTCATCACCCAGGGGATCACTGGCGCGACCGGCCTCTTCCATGCCCAGGGTGCCCGCGAATACGGCACCCAGATGGTGGGCGGAGTTACTCCCGGCAAGGGGGGGACGGTTATCGACGGGTTCCCGGTTTTCGACACGGTTACCGATGCGATCAGGCACACGGGAGCTACCGCCTCGGTCATCTACGTCCCGCCCCCCTTCGCGGCCGACTCCATCATGGAGGCGGTAGACGCCGGTCTCGAACTCGTCTGCTGCATCACCGAGGGGATACCGGTGCTGGACATGGTGAAGGTGAAACAGTACATGAAAGGGAAGAGGACCCGTCTCATTGGACCCAACTGCCCAGGTGTCATTACTCCAGGCGCCTGCAAGATCGGGATCATGCCCGGCTACATTCATAAGCCCGGCAAGATAGGGGTGGTCTCCCGAAGCGGGACCCTTACCTACGAAGCAGTCTGGCAGCTCACCTCCCTGGGGCTGGGCCAGTCCACCTGTGTTGGTATCGGCGGCGATCCGGTCAACGGCACCAACCACCTCGACGTGCTGAGGCTTTTTGAGGCCGATCCCGACACCGAGGCGGTCATCATGATCGGCGAGATCGGCGGCACCTCGGAAGAAGAGGCCGCCTATTTCGTCAAGGAACACATGACCAAGCCGGTGGCGGCCTACATCGCGGGTCGCACCGCTCCGCCGGGAAAGCGGATGGGACATGCCGGAGCTATCATCTCAGGTGGGAAAGGGACAGCCGCAGAAAAGATCGCTGTGCTGGAGGCGTGCGGCATCTCGGTGGCGGCAAGCCCGGCAGAGATGGCGCAGGCGTTGTTGAAGATCTACAAGCCCTAAAGCTTAGGCTATCGGGAGGGAGTTATGCGAAGACCAAAAGAGCACGCACGACGCTATGTCGTATCCATTCGGGTTACCGACGAAGAGAAGTCGGCTCTGGAGGAGATGACGCGCGGCAGCAGCATGTCCATCTCCAATCTGATGCGTGAGGCGCTGGTGAGCTATCTCCCGATGTTGCTAAAAGGGGTTACCCAGGGGTAGGGTGCACAGTTGCAGGGTCGCAGAAGCCGGCGAGAGCAGGTACTGTCAGATGTTTTTTTTTAGAGCCGGGGGAGGCGCCCTCCGGCTTTTTTTTGCCCCGAGAACGCGGCAGGAAGTGGTGCCGATAAAACAGTCCAGGCGGCCCTGAGACCAGTAAATTACCCCATGCAGCTCATTTGAACAGACATCTTCTCTTCGAAACTGAGAAGCTGTTTTATAGTGGATTTTATGGTGGGGTCCGCTGCCGGAAAAGATCCAGCGCTCCTCAGGGCATCCCGGCAGGCGTAAAATGATATTACCAAATGACAAGTATACGCTATTTTGTAACGCCGCCAAAATAGGCGGATTGAAGCGGGAAACAAAAAAACTTGACTCTGTTTTGAAAAGATGGTTAATTGGTCATACCAAGGCTATAACTTGGTTTGATTGACCTCGTTCTCCTGGTGCCGCTGGCGCTCCGGGGCATCCAAGGTCGCAGGAAACGTCCTGCCGAACCGGGCGTTTTCGGTGCACAAAGCTTTCTTACCTTCCGCTGCCCATACCGCCGCTCAATATCAAGCATCAATGAAAAAGGAGAGAGAGTCATGCCATGGATTCAGAGCTACACCCCCATCGGAGGAAGCCTCGGGATTTCGGCCCTGGTAGCCGCCATTCCTCTGGCAGTCATCTTTATCTGCCTTGCCGTCTTCAAGATGAAGGCGCATAAGGCAGGTCCCCTGGCAGTCGCGTCTGCCATCGCCATCGCGGTACTTTGCTGGCAGATGCCGGTGAAACTCGCCGGGCTCGCCACCCTGCACGGTGCCGCTTTCGGCCTCTTTCCGGTGTTCTACATCGTGGTCACCACCATCTTGCTCTACAACATCACCGTCAAGGGCGGGCAGTTCGAGATTATCAGGGCCTCTCTTGCCGGGCTGACCGCCGACCGGCGCCTCCAGGCTCTGCTGATCGCTTTTTGTTTCGGCGCCTTCATCGAGGGGGCCGCGGGCTTCGGAACCCCGGTCGCCATCGCCGGCGCCACCCTGGTCGGTCTCGGCTTTCGCCCCTTCTACGCCGCAAGCGTCTGCCTGATTGCCAACACCGCGCCGGTCGCCTTCGGCGCCATCGGGATTCCGGTCGTGGCGCTCGCCGGAGTCGTTGGTTACGACGACGCAGGGCTCATGAAGCTCTCCACCATGATCGGCAGGCAGCTCCCCTTCGTTTCCGTTTTCATCCCCTTCTACGTAATCATGATTATGGTGGGTTGGAAGAAGACCATCGAGGTGCTCCCCGCCATCATCGTCTGCGGTGTCACCTTCGCCGTCGCCCAGTGGGGTTGCGCGAGCTACCTAGGCCCCTACCTTCCGGACATCATCGCCTCCCTGGCGACCCTGGCCGCCCTCGTTATCCTGCTCAAGTTCTGGCATCCGAAAACCATCTGGACCTTCGACCACGAGCCGGAGTCCAAGGGTAAAGAGACCCATGACTACACGGGCGGGCAGGTGTTCCGCGCCTGGGCTCCTTACCTGGTGCTGACCGTCATGGTTCTTATCTGGGGCATCCCTTCCCTGAAGACTGAGCTCGACAAGAGTAAGATCGTCATCCCGGTTACCGGGCTCGACAACGCCATCGCCAAGAGCGTTTCCAAGCCGGAAGACGGCATCAAAAAGATCGCTGCGGTCAAGGACGAGCTTGCCAAGCAGACGGCTCAGCTTAACCCCGCCGATCCGAATCAGGCAGCGCTTGCCCTCGGCTTCACTGATCTCCTGGGTCTTGAAGAGAAGCTGGCTGCTGTCGAAGCTACCCTTCCGGGCCAGGCTCCGGTGCTGACCCCCGAGCGGATCGCCGCCTTCGGCGCCATCGAGAAGAAACAGAAGGATCTGCAGAAGCTGGAAAAGGAACTGGTAACCTCCAACGCAGTTGAGAAGGGGCGTTTCAAGGTGCTCGACAAGGCCATTGGCTCCCAGCTTCCGGTTAAGGTCGCCGCCAAGTTCGTCTTCAACTTCATGACCGCTGCCGGCACCGCGATCCTGATTGCCGCCATCCTCTCCGCGCTCATCTGCGGGGTGGGAATCGCCGACTTCTTCCGGGTGTTCGGGAAGACCCTTTACGACATGCGCTTCCCGGCGATAACCGTTGCCTCCGTCGTCGGCCTCGCCTTCGTCATGAACGCCTCGGGGATGACCACCAGCATGGGTATGGCCTTCACCAAGACCGGCGCGCTCTTCCCGTTCCTATCGCCGTTTCTCGGCATGCTCGGCGTTTTCCTGACCGGTAGCGATACCTCCAGCAACGTCCTCTTCGGCGGACTGCAGAAGGTGACCGCCGAGCAGCTTGGCATGAACCCGCTACTGACCTGCGCCGCCAATACGAGCGGCGGGGTCATGGGCAAGATGATCTCCCCGCAGTCGATTGCGGTCGCCTGCGCGGCAACCGGCCTGGTTGGCGAGGAGGGGAACCTGTTTCGCTTCACCTTGAAGCACGCGCTGTTCCTGACCACGGTCATGGGGGTCATCGTGGCGTTGCAGGCTTATGTCTTCCCTTGGATGATTCCCTGATAGTTTTCCGCAGCCCAAGCGGTGCCAAAGCCCCGGAAGGGATTCTTCCGGGGCTGTTGCTCAATCCTAACTGTTAGCACCTTGCGCTCAGCAGCGTTCCCACGCTCCCGCCTGGGAACGCGACTCTACGGACGCTCCGGCGTCCAACACCGGAGGCGACTCCGGTGCCCATTCCACGTCGCAAAGCGGGACGCGGAGCGTCCCTGGCTGCGTTCCCACGCTGGAGCGTGGGAACGATACAAAGGTAGTTACGATCAATCAAAACAATCGTGCCGGACAAATGTTGCGTTTCACGATGAACCCGTTCAACGCAACCTACAATTCTTGGTGCAGGCAATGGCTATGTTAAAGCAACTCCCTAAAATTGCCTTCCAAATTCTGCTGCTCTGGCTAGTCTATCGCTGCGGCACCTATCTTGTTGTTTTGCTGCATCTGGCCCTGCCGGGTAATGTCGCAGGGATGTTGCTGATGTTCGCCCTGCTTGCCGCGGGGGTCGTCAAGCCCGCCCAGATAGAGGCAGGCGGCGGATTCCTGCTGAAACACTTCGTCTTCTTTTTCATCCCGATCTCGGTAGGGCTCATGGCCTTTGGGCCGCTGATGCGCCAAAGCGGCCTGACGCTCCTGACGATCATCATGGTGAGCGCCGGAGTCGGGGTCTTGGTTACCGGATTAACGGTGCAGCTGCTGCACGGGAGGTCTTCCCGATGAAACTGCTGCTGTTTGCCGGCTACCTGCTGGTCACGGTCGGCGCCTACCTGATTACGCGACGGATCTTTCTGCACTTCAGGTACCCGCTTTTGAACCCCGTCTTTTTGAGTACGGTCGCCATCATCGCGCTGCTTCAGGCGACCGGCGGCACCCTCGCCGACTATCAGCCCGCCAAGGACGCGATGACTTTTCTGCTCGGCCCGGCCACCGTGGCGCTGGCCCTGCCGCTCTATCACAACCGGGGAGTGCTGCGCAAACAGGCGCTCCCGGTTTTTGCCGGTGTCGTTGCCGGCAGTCTCGCGACGATTGCCGCGGTACTGCTCGCCGGAAGGGTCGCGGGGCTGGGGAGGGGGGTGCTGATCTCCCTGGGTCCCAAGTCGGTCACCGTGCCGATCGCGGTGGAGATCTCGCGCATCGCCGGCGGGGAACCGACCCTGACGGCTGCTTTCGTGGTGGCCACCGGCATGATCGGTTCCATCCTCGGTCCGATGCTGCTCAGCGCGGCGCGAGTGAAAAATCCCGTGGCCCGCGGGCTCGCGCTGGGAACCGTTTCGCACGGGCAGGGGACCGCCGTGGCCCTCATGGAAGGGGAGACGGCGGGTGCCATGGGAGGGGTCGCGATGGCGATAGCGGCCGTCTGCACCGCACTGATCGCGCCTTACTATTTTCCGCTGTTTCTTCGGTAAGGTGTGCCTGAGGATGCCCGCAAGGGGTATCCCTACACTGAATGTATCTATCGGGGTACCCCCTGGCGGATGCCGGTTACTGGATTGTTTCATAACATTTCTGCCGCAAAGAGGGGCCAAAGCATGGAAAAGAACTTCATAAAGGCGTTGACGGAGATCGTGGGCGAAGCCCACACCCTGACTGACAAGGAGTCGCTTGCCTGCTACGGCTACGACTCGACTCCGGAACTTGAGAGCAAGCCGGGCGTGGTGGTACTGCCGGGAAGTGCTGAGGAGATTTCGCGCATCATGGTGCTCTGCGACGGGGCCGGGGTGCGCGTCACTCCGCGAGGTTCCGGGACGAACCTTTCGGGCGGTTCCATCTCCTTTGATTCCGGAGTCGTGCTGCAGACCAGTCGCATGAACCAGATCCTTGAGGTGGACGAGGAGAACCTGACCGCGACGGTGCAAACCGGCGTCATCACCAGCGCCCTGCACCGCGAGGTGGAGGCGAAGGGGCTTTTCTATCCGCCGGATCCAGGCTCCATGAACATCTCCACCATGGGCGGCAACGTCGCCGAGAACTCCGGGGGCCTGCGGGGGCTGAAGTACGGCGTCACCGACGACTATGTCATGGGACTGAGAACGATCCTTGCCAACGGCGAACTTCTCAAGACCGGCGGCAAGGTAGTGAAGGACGTTGCCGGTTATAACCTGAACCAGCTCCTGGTCTCCTCCGAAGGGACGCTCGGCATCTTTACCGAGATCATCGTGAAGCTGATCCCCAAGCCGCAGGCCAAGAAGACCATGCTGGTCCATTTCCCCCAGCTTGAGCAGGCGGCCCTGACCGTTTCCCACATCATCGCAGCGCGCATCATCCCGGCGACCCTCGAGTTCCTGGACCGGGTGACCATCAAGTGCGTTGAGGATTACGCCCACGTGGGGCTGCCGCTCGACGTAGATGCGGTGCTTCTCATCGAGGTGGACGGCCACCCGGCGCAGGTTGCCGAGGACGCCGACGCGATCCGCAGCATCTGCGAGCGGCACGGCTGCTCCTTTTTCCAGACCGCTGCCACTCCCGAGGAGGCGCTCAAGCTGGCGACCGCGCGGCGGGTGGCCCTCTCGGCGCTGGCGCGCATGAAGCCGACCACCATCCTGGAGGACGCGACGGTTCCCCGCTCCTGTATCGCCGCCATGGTGAAGCTCATTCAGGAAACGGCGAAGAAGTACGACCTGGTTATCGGCACCTTCGGGCACGCCGGCGACGGCAACCTGCACCCGACCTGCCTCACCGACGAGCGGGACAAGGACGAGATCGCCCGCGCGCACCGCGCCTTCGGCGAGATTTTCGATGCGACCATCGCGATGGGCGGAACAATTACCGGCGAGCACGGAGTGGGGGTGGCGAAGAAGCAGTACCTCCCGAAGCTGGTCGGCGAAAGCGGCCTGCGCGTCATGCGCGGCATCAAGGGTGCCTTCGACCCCAAGGGGATTCTCAACCCCGGTAAAATCTTCTAGACGATCGGTCCGATCCGACTGATCGGTCCAATCTTGGATCAGTCAGATCGGTCGGACCAGACCGATTGACAGCGCAGAACTTTGAGGTTACCACAATGGACTACGTTAAATTAATCAACTGCATGCGCTGCGGCATGTGCCTGCCGCACTGCCCGACCTATAAAGAGACCTTCCTGGAGACTGCCTCGCCGCGCGGTCGCGTGGCGCTGGTGCGCAAGTTCCAGGAGGGCGAACTGGAGGAAAGCGACAAGTTTCTGGAGTATGTCTCCCTTTGTCTGGATTGCCAGGCCTGCGCCTCGGCCTGCCCCTGCGGCGTCAACGCCGGTGAACTGGTGGCCGAGTTCCGCTGCGAAAGAAAACAGGAAGCGGGACTCTCCATGATGGAGGACCTGATCCTGCGTAAGCTCGTGCCGCACCCGGACCTTCTCGAGGTTGCCACAGCTCCGATGCGGCTCTACCAGCGCTCCGGGATGCAGAAGGTGGTCCGCTCGCTGGGACTCCTGAAGATGTTCCCCGCTGCACTCGGAAGAATGGAAGGGCTTTTACCAACCCTCCCCGGGGCTCCCCTGCGCCAGACCATCCACGAGATCACCCCGGCGCAAGGTCCCGAAAAGGGTACCGTCGGTTTTTTTCTCGGCTGTGTCATGAGCCTCATCTTCAGCGAGGCGAGCCTGGCGACGGTGGAGATCCTCTCGGCGCTCGGCTACAAGGTGATCACGCCTAAGTCGCAGAAATGCTGTGGCGCGCCCAACATGCTCGGCCACGACAAGGAGGGGGTGGCGCAGGCGGCACGCTTCAATACCGACCTGTTCCAGTCCTATGAGATGGACTTCGTGGTGACGGACTGTGGAGGCTGCGGCGCAGAACTGAAAAAGTACGGAGCCCACCTGGACGGGGAGGGACCGGCGACCGCGTTCAGCGCCAAGGTACGCGACATCTCCGAGATCCTCGCCAACGAGGCCCCAGCCTTGAAGGGTATGCTGAAGCCGCTGCCGATCAAGGTGACGTATCATGATCCCTGCCACATCGCCCACTGCCAGGGGATACGGAGCCAGCCGCGCGCCCTCATTAACCTGATTCCCGGCATAGAGTATCGCGAGCTTGCCGAGGCGGACGCCTGCTGCGGTTCCGCCGGAACCTACAACATAGAGAAGCCCGAGATGTCCGACCTGGTGCTTTCCCGCAAGGTTGCCAACATCCAGAAAAACGGCGCGGATTATCTAGTAACCAGCAACCCCGGATGTCTGCTGCAATTGAAAAAAGCCCTCGCAGAGAGTGCCCCGGGGGTTAAGGTTATTCACCTGACGGAACTTTTGCAGATGAGTCTGCAGGGGGGAGTGCAGCCAGGGGAAGAGGGGAGGGGAGGAAACTAAAAGTAGGGGGGTAGCTTAAGTTAATGGGCGGCGTCTGGCTGGACGCCAAATAAAAGTTGCTTTGACTTACCTAATGTAGTATCGGTGACGGTTATGAAATTTAAACCGATTAAACCAAAGAAGGTGTCGACTCAGATCGCTGAGCAGATCAGGACCTCAATCCTGGCGGGCGAATTCAATCCGGGTGAAAAACTACCGCCGGAGCGCGAGCTCGCCGAGATGTTCGGGGTATCACGCCCTTCGGTGCGCGAGGCGCTCAACTTCCTGGCTTCAACCGGGCTCGTCGAGACCTACCAGGGCGGTGGGACCGTGGTCCGCTCCCTGGTGGAGAATTCGGCGGGGATGCCGCTGTCCGAGCTGATCCGGATCGACGGCGACCGCGCCCTCGACGTGATAGAGGTGCGCCAGGGGATGGAATCCTGGACCGCCTGGTACGCCGCCACCCGAGCGCTCCCCGAAGACATTCGTCGCCTGGAGACCATCGTGAACGGCATGTCTGCCAACCTGGAGGGGCTCAAGCAGTCCGAGGATCTGGACGCGCATTTTCACACCGTCATTGCCCGCGCCACCCACAACGTCGTCTGGTTCCACATGATGCAGAGCATCTTTGACGCCATGCAGGAATTCCAGCGCGACGTCTGGCGTGCCGTTTATCTGACGGAGGAGGATCAGAAATTGCTCTACCTGCACCACCTGCGGATTTATGAAATGATCCGGGACCGGGACCCGGAAGGGGCCAGGGAAGCGATGATGGAGCACCTGACCTTCGCGCAGAAAAGGTGCAGCGCATACGTTTCCATGCGCGGCGGAGACCTGCAGGGCGTTTAACCGCCGGAGATAACGACCTTTACCGTAGGGGCGACCCGCGGTCGCCCGTTTTTCGCCCCGCGCAGCATACTCTGCTCAACCCGCACCGACAGGGCGACCGCCGGTCGCCCCTTCGCAGCAGCGCGACAGGCTTGAGTTTGTTCCTGTGGCAATACCTCCACGAGTTACTATCGAAGGCCCGACAGATTAGCTGCCGGGCCTTTCTTTGTTAGTGCAGGCAACCTTTATTACGGAAAGCGTTGCGGATACTATGAGGAAACAGTGCCGATCCGCGCCGGTCCGAGGTTTTTGGTTGATGCGGGGGGGCTTTTTGGGTATAGTTACGCGGTTTACCGTACAGATAAAACCAAGGAGGTTTTCAATGATAGATTTTCTGGGAGATTGGAAGAGGAGTAGTTACTGTGGTGAGCTGCGCAGCGCTCAGGTTGGTCAGGAGGTCACCCTCATGGGATGGGTGGCAAAAAGGCGCGACCACGGCGGCCTCATCTTCGTCGACCTGCGCGACAGGGACGGCATCGCCCAGATCGTCTTCGACCCGGAGCGCGCCCCGGCACCCCACGCCAAGGCGGAAGCCATACGTAACGAGTACGTCCTGGCCATCAAGGGGACCGTGGCTCTGCGCCCCGAGGGAACGGTTAACCCCAAGATGAAGACCGGCGAAGTGGAGATCCTGGTGACGGAGTGCAAACTCCTGAACCCCTCCAAGGCGCTCCCCTTCACCCTGGACGGCTTCGTCGACGTCAATGAAAACATCAGGCTCAAATACCGCTACCTGGATCTGCGCACCGGTTCGCTGCAGGCCAACATGATCCTGCGCTCCAGGGTTTCCCAGCTTACCCGCTCCTACCTGGTCGACAACGGTTTCCTGGAAATCGAAACACCCTTCCTCACCAAGTCGACTCCGGAAGGGGCGCGTGACTTCCTGGTCCCCTCGCGCATTTCCAAGGGCGAGTTCTACGCGCTCCCCCAGTCACCCCAGCTCTTCAAGCAGATCCTGATGGTCTCCGGCTTCGACCGCTACTTCCAGGTCGTGCGCTGCTTCAGGGACGAGGACCTGCGCGCTGACCGCCAGCCGGAATTCACCCAGATCGACTGCGAGATGTCCTTTATCGACCGCGAGGACATCATCACGGTCATGGAAGGGCTGATGGCGCGCATCTTCACCGAGGCAAAGGGGGTGCAGGTCTCCCTCCCGATCCAGAGGATGACCTACGGCGAGGCGATCGACCGCTTCGGCGTGGACAACCCGGACCTGCGCTTCGGCCTGGAACTGGTGCAGCTCTCCGAAATCGTCAAGGGTTCCGGCTTCAAGGTTTTCGCCGACGTAGTGGCAGGCGGCGGCATCGTCAAGGGGATGAACGTGAAGGGCGCAGCGTCCATGTCGAGGAAGGAGATCGACGACCTGACCGAATTCACCAAGATCTACGGCGCCAAGGGGCTTGCCTACGTGAAGATGACCCCGGACGGCTGGAACTCGCCGATCGCCAAGTTCTTCACCCCGGAAGAGATCACCTCCATGAACCAGGCCTTCGACGCCAAGGAAGGGGACCTGCTCCTCTTCGTAGCGGACAAGCCGAAGGTCGTGAACGATTCCCTGGGACGCCTCAGAAACCACCTGGCGGCGAAACTGGGACTCACCAACAAAGAAGAGTACCGCTTTGTCTGGATCACCGACTTCCCGCTTCTCGAGTGGGACGAGGAGAGCAACCGCTGGTGCGCAGTGCATCACCCCTTCACCGCCCCCATGGACGAGGACCTCGCCTATGTCGAGAGCGACCCGGGCCGCTGCCGCGCCAAGGCGTATGACCTCGTGCTGAACGGCAACGAGATCGGCGGCGGGAGCATCAGGATCCATCAGGAGGAGGTGCAGTCCCTGATGTTCAAGATGCTGGGACTTTCCGAGGAGAATGCCCGGAGCAAGTTCGGCTTCCTGCTCGACGCGCTCGAGTACGGGACTCCGCCCCATGGCGGCATCGCCTTCGGCATGGACCGCCTCATGATGCTCTTGACCGGCTCCGATTCGATCCGCGACGTCATCGCCTTCCCGAAGACCCAGAAGGGTGCCTGCCTCATGTCCGAGGCTCCCTCCGGAGTCGATACCCTGCAGCTGCGCGAGCTCGGCATCCGCTTGGCGTCCAAGTAGCGGTCGCCGGCAGTTGAGCTCTACCGGCAAGGTCATACTGCTGTTGCTCCTGTGCTCCCTCAGTGCCTGCGCCACGCAGCCGCCGCGCTATCGAAGCGAAGCCCTCGGCACGCTGGAGCGCGTCAAGGGGGAGGGTCCGACCGGTGCCTTCGCCGCGGAGTTCGGCAATGCCCTGGAGACCTTCGACAGGGGCGAATCCCTTCTGAAGCAGCATGAGGCTGAAGATGCCGAGCGTTACTACTTCCTCGCGCTTCAGAAGGGGATTTTGCTGAAAAAGGAGATCCGTGAGGAGCGGGCGCGGCTTAAAGAGGCCGAGCAGCTTGCCGAGGACGAGAAGAAGGCCGAACTGGAGCTAAGGGCGCAGCAGGAGGCGCAACGCCTGGCCCGGGCCAAGGCGGAAGCCGAAGCCAAAGCGGAGGCGGAAGTCCTGGCGCGCAGGGAGGCTGCCGAGGCCGAGCGCAAGAAGGTAAAGCCGCAAAGGGAGCACCTGCTGGTCTCCTCCTACACAGTGCGCAGGGGGGAGTCCCTGCCCCTGATCGCTTCCCAGTCCGAAGTGTACGGCGACAGGAACCTCTGGCCGCTCCTCTATCGGGCAAACCGTGACCAGATCAGCGACCCGCGCCACATCTGGCCCGGACAGGTGCTGCGTATACCGCGCAACCTGGGACGCGACGACATTGCCGAGGCGCGGCGCTACTCCCTGGAGCGCCCGCTGCACTAATGATCCCTCCCCCTTTAAGCAGCGTCGCCCGGTTTGCTGCTTGCACAATGGTGCGGCCAGCATCCGGGCACTGGTCGGTAGGGGCGAACCTTGTGTTCGCCCCGGTTTTCGGTACCAGCTGCGCCTCAACTGATTCAAATACGGGCGAATACAAGATTCGCCCCTACCTCGCAATTAATTGAAAGGGCCGCTGAGACCCATTAGTGCTTTTCCCGGTCAGTCAAACCCCGGCAGACACAGAGATTCTCACCACGCAAATGCGAGCTCCGTCCCGCTCTCCCCGCAGCAACGCCGCACCGGCCTATCCCCACCAAAAAACTTTCAAAATCAAGCCATTATCCGCGACTCACCCGGCACGACCCGGGGGGGGCGAACATTTTTAGCGGACCATAAGTTTATACCAAGATTTTCCCTTGACAGTGAAAAGTGATTTGTATACTGTATACAAAATTTGCATGCTGGGATTTTCCTGCTAACTTCTTATAATCCCTGCGTTAATGAGTCGCCAAGTCTCGGGGCCGGAAGTTTTGTCCCATCAAATAAAGTTCAGCGAAATAGCGTTGGTTATTCAGCTCGTGGAAGGTCTCGGGGGAGGGCGGCAGCAAGCCGCAGATTCAGCCATCGGAGAATCTTTCATTAAGGCACTTGCGACACGTGAATAAAAAAACCAAGGAGAGAACATGACAACTTCAAAGATCATCTGGACCAAAATTGATGAAGCACCCGCATTGGCAACCTACTCGTTACTTCCCATCGTCAATGCCTTCACCAAGGCAGCCGGCGTTGTTGTTGAAACCAGGGACATCTCTCTCGCAGGACGCATCATCGCTAACTTTCCGGAAAATCTGACCGAAGCTCAGCGTCAGCCTGATGAACTTGCCTACCTGGGCGACCTGACCCAGAAGCCGGAAGCAAACATCATCAAGCTCCCCAACGTTTCCGCCTCCATCCCGCAGTTAATAGCCGCCGTCGCCGAACTGCAGAGCCAGGGCTACAAGATTCCGGACTTCCCCGAAGAGCCGAAAACCGACGCCGAGAAGGCGCTGGCCGCCCGCTTCGCCAAGGTGCTGGGAAGCGCCGTCAACCCCGTGCTGCGCGAAGGTAACTCCGACCGCCGGGTCGCCAAGGCCGTCAAGGAATACGCCAAAAAGCACCCGCACAAGATGGGCGCCTGGAAGCCGGAATCGAAGACCCACGTCTCGCACATGACGGGCGGCGACTTCTTCCACAGTGAAAAATCGGTCACCATCCCGGAAGCGACTTCGGTGAAGTTCGAACTGGTTGAGAAGGACGGCAAGGTAACTGTTCTGAAAGAGAAGCTGGCGCTGCAGGCAGGCGAAGTGTTCGACGGCACTTTCATGAGCGTTTCCGCCCTCAGGAAGTTCATCGCCGAGCAGATCGAAGACGCCAAAAAGAAAGACGTGCTCTTCTCCGTGCACCTCAAGGCTACCATGATGAAGATCTCCGATCCCATCATCTTCGGCCACTTCGTTTCCGTTTTCTACCAGGACGTTTTCGCCAAGCATGGCGAGACCTTCAAGGAACTGGGCGTAAACCCGGACCTCGGCATGGGCGACCTCTACAAGAAGCTTGAGACGCTGCCGGCAGCCAAAAAAGCCGAGATCGAGGCCGACATCCAGGCCGTCTACGCCGTGCGCCCGAGACTGGCCATGGTCGACTCCGACAAGGGCATCACCAACCTGCACGCCTCCAACGACATCATCATCGACGCCTCCATGCCGGTCGTGGTCCGCGACTCCGGCGGGATGTGGGGCCCGGACGGGAAACTGCAGGACGTCAAGTGCGTCATCCCGGACACCAGCTACTCCGAGTGGTACCAGGAGTGCATCGACTTCTGCAAGAAGAACGGCCAGTTCGACCCCACCACCATGGGCGCCACCTCCAACGTCGGCCTCATGGCTCAGAAGGCGGAAGAGTACGGCTCACACGACAAGACCTTCAAGGTGCCGGCAACCGGCACGGTACGCGTGGTTGACGCCTCCGGCAAGGTCCTCTTCGAGCATCAGGTGGAAGCAGGCGACATCTACCGCGGCTGCCAGGCCAAAGACCTGCCGATCCAGGACTGGGTCAAGCTGGCAGTGGGCCGCGCACGCGCCACGGGAGCTCCGGCCATCTTCTGGCTGGACAAGACCCGCGCCCATGACGCACAGATGATCCTCAAGGTTGAGAAATACCTGAAGGACCACGACACCAAGGGCCTCGACATCCAGATCATGAGCCCGGTCGAGGCAATGCGCTTCACCCTGCCGCGCGCCAAGGCTGGCCTGGACACCATCTCGGTCACCGGCAACGCCCTGAGGGATTACATCACCGACCTCTTCCCGATCCTGGAACTCGGTACCTCCGCCAAGATGCTCTCCATCGTGCCGCTTTTGGCCGGCGGCGGTCTCTTCGAAACGGGCGCCGGCGGCTCGGCTCCCAAGCACGTAGAGCAGTTCCGCACCGAAGGCTACCTCCGTTGGGATTCCCTGGGCGAGTTCCTGGCCCTGGCAGTCTCCCTGGAGCACCTGGCCGCAACCTTCAAGAACGCCAAGGCTCAGCTGCTGGCTGACACCCTGGACGAGGCCAACACCAAGTTCCTCGACAACAACAAGAACCCGGCGCGTAAGGTCGGCCAGATCGACAACCGCGGCAGCCACTTCTACCTCGCCATGTACTGGGCAGAAGCGATCGCCGCGCAGACCAAGGACAAAGAGTTGGCAGCCAACTTCGCCAAGGTAGCCAAGCAGCTGCAGGACAGCGAAGAAAAGATCAACGCAGAGCTGATCGGAGCACAGGGCAAGCCGGTCGACATGGGCGGCTACTACCACCCGGATGATGCCAAAGTAGAAAAGGCGATGCGCCCGAGCGCAACCTTGAACGCCATAATCGACGCTATCAGATAACTTTTTGTTGCACTGGCAGATAACCCCAATTCAATACGGAGGATGAAAACATGGCACGTAAGAAGATTTCCCTTATCGGTGGCGGACAGATTGGCGGCGTTTTGGCTCAGCTTTGCGCACTGCGTGAACTTGGCGACGTAGTACTCTTCGACATCGTCGAAGGCCTTCCCCAGGGCAAGATGCTCGACATCGCCGAAGCTGCTCCGGTCGACGGCTTCGACGTCTGCTTGAAGGGCACCAACAGCTACGAAGACATCCAGGGCTCGGACGTCGTCATCGTGACTGCAGGCCTGCCGCGCAAGCCCGGCATGAGCCGCGACGACCTGATCGAAGTCAACTCCAAGATCATGACCGCGGTTGCCGAAGGGATCAAGGCCAACGCACCCAACGCGTTCGTCATCGTCATCTCCAACCCGCTGGACGCCATGGTCACCCTGTGCCAGAAGATCACGGGCTTCCCGACCAACCGCGTCATCGGCCAGGCCGGCGTGCTTGACTCCGCACGTTTCAAGGCGTTCATTGCTTGGGAACTGGGCGTCTCCGTAAGAGACGTCAATGCCATGACCCTGGGCGGCCACGGCGACGACATGGTGCCCCTGATTCGTTACGCATCCGTGAACGGTATCCCCGTCCTCGAACTGCTCGAGAACAAGTACAAGAGCAAGGAAAAAGCAAACGAAGTCATGGCAGCCATGGTTAAGAGAACCCGCGGTGCGGGCGGCGAAGTCGTTGCCCTCTTGAAGACTGGTTCCGCTTTCTACTCCCCGGCTTCTTCCGCCATCGCCATGGCTGAAGCGATCCTCAAGGACTCCAAGCGCGTACTGCCCACCTGTGCCTACCTGAACGGCGAATTCGGCGTCAAGGGCTACTACGTCGGCGTTCCCTGCGTACTGGGTGCCGCAGGCATCGAGCAGATCCTCGAGTTCAAACTCGACGCAGACGAGCAGGCCATGATGGACAAGTCGGTTGCTGCAGTTAAGGAACTTGTTGGTTCCATGAAATAAAGGTTAGATCGCAGTACCCCGGGGTAAGGAGGGATTCCCCTCCTTACCCTTTTTTTACGACAAAATGCCGCAACTGTCATAGCTTATGCCGCATTTGCTTGCATTTTGTATACGGGATATGTTATAAAGCCGCATTTGCCAGCCCAGCAAGGGCATTTAAGTCAAAGGAGCTACGTGGATGGAGAAAAAACTGCCTACAATCGAGATCATCGAGAAGTACTGCAAGGGGTGCCACATTTGTGTGGAATTTTGCCCGACCAAAGTCTTGGAGATGAAAGGCTTTACCGCAAGCGTCAAGAACCTTGAGGCCTGCATCAAGTGCATGCAGTGCGAACTGAGATGCCCTGACTTCGCAATCAAAGTGACGGCTTAATTATTTTTTAGGAGGTAGTTAAAGTGGCTAAGAAAGTTGCATTCCTTCAGGGGAACGAAGCTGCCGCCCAGGGTGCGCTGTACGCTGGCTGCACGTTCTTCGGCGGTTATCCGATTACCCCTTCCACCGAGGTGGCCGAGGTGCTGTCGATAGAACTCCCTAAGATCGGCGGGAAATTTATCCAGATGGAGGACGAGATCGGCGCGATGGCTTCCATCATCGGCGCTTCCCTCACCGGCGCCAAGGTCATGACCTCGACTTCCGGTCCCGGGCTCTCCTTGAAGCAGGAACTGATCGGCTATGCCTGCATCGCCGAGACTCCTTGCGTTATCTACAACGTCATGCGCGGCGGTCCTTCCACCGGCATGCCGACCGGCCCTTCGCAGTCCGACGTCATGTGCGCCAAGTGGGGCACCCACGGCGACCACGCTGCTATCTGCCTCGTCCCGGCCTCCGTGCAGGAGATCTTCGAGGAGACCGTGCGCGCCTTCAACCTGGCCGAGAAATACCGCATGCCGGTCATGATCATGCCTGACGAGATCGGCGCGCATATGCGCGAGCGTATCGTCTTCCCCGAAGCCGGCGAGCTGGAAGTCATCAACCGTACCGCTCCTTCGGTCTCACCGGCCGATTACAAGCCCTACGACACCAGCTTCGGCGACGTTCCCCCGCTGGCCGCCTTCGGCAGCGAGTACCGCTTCCACGTGACCGGCCTCAACAAGGGTCAGGACGGCTTCCCGACCACCAAGGCAGCTTGGGTTCAGGCCGAGGAAGAGCGCCAGATCCGCAAGGTCGACGCAAACATCGACGATATCGTGACCTTCGAAGAGTTCCTTCTTGAAGACGCTGAAGTTGTCGTGGTAGCTTTCGGTTCCACCTCACGCTCCGCGCGCTTTGCCGTGAACGAGGCGAGAAAGGCTGGCATCAAGGCTGGCATGTTCCGGATCAAGACCTTCTGGCCTTTCCCGGACAAGCAGATTGCCGCCCTGGCTACCAAGGTGAAAGCGATCATCACCCCCGAGATGAACCTCGGTATGTGCACCGGAGAAGTTATCCGCTGTGCCGCAGGAAACGCACCGGTTACCGGCATCTTCCGCGTGGACGGCGAGCCGATCAACCCGGGGCAGATCCTCGAAAAGATCAAGGAGGTTATGTAATATGTCTTTTGATTACGATAAATACATCCGTCCCGGGAAACTGCCGCATATCTGGTGCCCGGGCTGCGGCCACGGCATCGTCATGAAGGGAATGATCCGCGCCATCGACACCCTTGGCCTGGACAAGAACAACACGGCGATCGTTTCCGGCATCGGCTGCGCATCGCGCCTCCCCGGTTACCTCGACTTCTGCACGCTGCACACGGCTCACGGCCGCGCTGCCGCTTTCGCAACCGGCGTCAAGATGGCTAAGCCGGAAATGAACGTGATCCTGGTCGGCGGCGACGGCGACGGCACCGCGATCGGCGGCAACCACTTCATCCACGCCTGCCGCAGAAACATCGACATGACCTACATCATCATGAACAACTCCATCTACGGGATGACCGGCGGGCAGTTCTCCCCCTGCACCCCGACCGGAGCCAAAGCTTCCACGACCGTCTACGGCAACCCGGACCCCTCCTTCGACATCGCTAAGCTCGCGATTGGCGCAGGCGCTACCTTCGTTGCCCGCGGCACCGCGTACCACGCGACCCAGATCGACAAGCTGATCGTCGAAGCTATCCAGCACAAGGGTTTCTCCGTCGTCGAAATTCTGGACGACTGCCCGACCACCTACGGTCGCCGCAACAAGTTCAAGTCGGTCATCGAGATGATGAACCGCCTGAAAGAGATCGCGGTTCCCATCAAGGCAGCCGAGAAGATGAGTGCCGAGCAGCTGGAAGGCAAAGTCATCACGGGCGTGCTGTACAAGGAAGATCGTGGCACCCACTACACCGACGAATACGCCAAGCTCATCGAGCGCGCCAAGAAAGCATAAAGGAGAAGATCAGATGTCACAAAGATATGAAATCAGATTTTCCGGGGCTGGCGGGCAGGGGCTGATCCTTGCAGGCGTCATCATGGCTGAGGCCGCCTCGATCTTCGACGGCAAGCAGGCCGTCCAGTCCCAGAGCTACGGCCCTGAGGCGAGAGGCGGAGCTTCCAAGTCGGAAGTTATCATCTCCGATGACTTCATCGACTACCCGAAGGCAACCATCGTCGACGCACTCTTGGCGCTGACCCAGGAAGCTGCTGACAAGTACTCCCACGACCTGAAGGAAGGCGGAATACTGCTGATCGACTCCGACCTCGTGAAGAACGTCCCGAAAGGGAACTTCAAGACCGTCGCGTTCCCGATCATCAATACCGCGAAGAATGAAGTCGGCCGTGAGATCGTAGCGAACATCGTGGCGCTTGGCGCCATGGTAGCCCTCACCGGCGTCGTCACCAAGGAAGGGGCAGAGAAGGCAGTTCTGGCCCGCGTTCCCGAGGCGTTTATGGAACTGAACAAGAAGGCATTCAGTCTGGGCTACGACAAGGCTATTGCAGCAATGGCTTAAGTCGCAACCGTTTGATTGATAGAAGAATAGAAAAGGCCCGGCGCGAAGTGCGTCGGGCCTTTTCTATGGTAACGAGATTGCACTTTGGGCGGCTATCGACTATAAAGGCATAAGAAGTCACCACGTCCATTGCTTGTTGAGGATTTTCATGATACTGGACCGTTGCAACATGGCGCTCAGGCAGACGCTCGATCTCATCCACCTCACGGATCAGACGCTGCAGGGGTTCTCGCGCAGAAAGTTCAGCAGCGAGGAACTGTACCGTGAGGTGCTCGGCAAGCTGCTGGGCGGTAACGGCCGGCGCGGGCCGGCCGGGATTTTCCTGGCTTCGGAGTACGCCGATTGCTCCTGTTACCGGGGCCGGGTTTTCCACCTGCGGCAGGAGCAGATGATCGAGCGCTCGGAAGAGCTCACCATCGACCCCGGTTCCAGTTATGCGATTACCCTCACCAGGGCAGAGGGGGCGCTTGATGCCGTTGCGGTCAACTGGGGCAAGATCTGCGCTTCCGTGGAAGAGTTCCAGAACTTCTTCCATCCCGCGGTCGTCCAGGCCATGGGGACGCCGATACTCAACTTCGTGAGTTGCCGGATCTCCGGCGAATCGCCCGGCGTGATCATTGCCTTTAACTATCCGGGAAACGCCACCGAATACGATGCCGACGTGCTGCGCTCCGCCGCTGTCGTCATAGGGTCGCTGCTGACGGTATCCGACCGGATGCAGGAGACCGAGCGGGCCTTCAACTACACCATCGAGGCCCTGGCGCGTGCCTGCGAGGCTGCGGAGGAAGACACCGGCAAGCACATCGTCCGGGTAAACAGGTATGCAGGTGCGCTCGCCGCCAACATGGGGTTCAACGCCTCCTTTATTGCGGAGATCTCCGCCTCAGCCCAGATGCACGACGTCGGCAAAATCAAGATACCCGCAGCGCTCCTGCTGAAGGAGGGACCGCTCACGCCGCGCGAGATGAAGCTGATGCGGCAGCATCCTGCCTTTGGCTGCGAGATTCTGGGCGATTCTCCCAGGCTCAAGGTCGCCCGTGAGATCGCACTGTCGCATCACGAGAACTGGGACGGGACCGGGTATCCCAAGAGGCTGAAAGGGCACCAGATTCCGATGTCCGGCCGGATCGTGAAGGTCGCCGACGTTTACGATGCGCTGCGCTCCAAGCGAAGCTACAAGGCGCCCATGACCCACGAGGAGGCGCTGTGTGTGTTTCGTGAAGGGGACGACAGGATTAACCCGGGAGCCCATTTTGATCCCGAGGTGCTCGCCACTTTTTTCAAGATCGAGCACATGTTCGATATGATTTATGACAGTTCCATTCTGAAGATAGGATTGAAGAGGTAGGCGCTAGTGGAGCAGGGGGGGGGG
>JGI24143J45723_1000343_pt1 | contig 24492 bp, 20 predicted proteins | sample BarGraIncu00432A_FD_45723 | JGI IMG/M metagenome (IMG submission 45723) | reverse complement strand
GGGTCGCCTGGTAGCCGTCCATCTCTGGCATCTGGCAGTCCATCAAGACCAGATGGTAGCTGCCGCGGGCCAGTTCTGCGAGTCCCACCACCCCGTTTCCGGCTAGGGTCGCCCCGCATCCCAGGCCCTCTAACATGGCCATGCCGACCTCCTGGTTGACCAGGTTGTCTTCGACCAGCAGGATCTGCACCGTGCAGGCGAGCGCTGCAAAACCGTCGTCCGCCGCAAGGCTTGGGCGAGGCGCCGCTCCGCCCAGGCCGAGCGTCGACGCGATGCAGCTGTGCAGCTGCGACTGCCGGACCGGCTTACTGAGGTAGCCGGAGATTTCCGCCCCGCGCGCACGCCTCTGCTCGCCAAACTGTCCCGCCGGCGTCATCATGAGCAGGGGGAGGGGGGCGAGCGCGGCATCGGCTTTGATGGCCGCCGCCAGCTCGATGCCGTCCATCCCGGGAAGGGTCAGGTCCAGGATAGCCAGGTCGTAGGGGGCTCCGGACGGGGCACGCAGCAACTCCAGCGCTTCCCGGCCGTCTTTGGCTGTGTCCCCTGTCATCCCCCAGCCGGCCGTCTGCTGGCGCAGTGTCACGCGACTGGCAGCGTTGTCATCTACGATCAAAACGCGCAGGCCCTGAAGCCGCAGGGGGGACACTTCCTCACCCGCTGCTCTCTTGAGCCGCACCGTGAACCAGAAAGTCGAGCCGGTCCCGGCTTCGCTGGAAACCCCGAGGGCGCCTCCCATCATCTCCACCAGCTGTCTTACGATGGTGAGCCCGAGCCCGGTCCCACCGTAGCGGCGTGACATGGATTCATCCGCCTGGGAAAACTGCTCGAAGATGCGCGCCTGCGCCTCGGGCGGAATCCCGATGCCGGTGTCCCGCACGCTAAAACGCAGCATGATCGAGTCGTCGGTCTGCTCCTCGACCGTCTGCACCGTGATGACCACCTCGCCGGAATCGGTGAACTTGATGGCATTTCCGATCAGGTTCACCAGCACCTGGCGCAGGCGTCCGGGGTCTCCCCCGAGGAATACCGGGACCTCGGAGGTCACCAGCGAGACCAGTTCCAGCCCCTTTTTTTGGGCCGTTTCGGCGAAAAGGCTCAGAGCGTCCTCAAGGGTGACCAGCAGGTCGAAACTGGTTTCCTCCAGCACCATCTTGCCCGATTCGATCTTGGAAAAGTCGAGGATATCGTTGATGATGGCAAGCAGCGCGTCCCCGGAGCGGCGCACCGTCTCGGCGAATCGGCGCTGTTTCTCGTTCAGGTCGCTGCGCAGCAACAGTTCGGTCATGCCGAGCACGCCGTTCATCGGGGTGCGGATCTCGTGACTCATGTTGGCGAGAAACTGGCTTTTGGCAAGGCTCGCCGCCTCGGCGGCCTCCTTGGCGCTGGTCAGTTCGCTGGTGCGGGTAGCGACCTTTTCCTCAAGCTCCTCGTGATACTGCTGCAACCGGTCATCGCGGTTTTCGATCTCCTCGAGCATCTCGTTAAAGCCGGTTATCAGAGCTCCCAGCTCGTTGTTGCCTTGCAAGACGCCGCGGATGGAATAATCCTTATCCCGGGAAACCAGGTCCATTTTCTCGGAGAGGTGCAGCACCGGTTCCGAAATGATCCTCTGCAGCTTGGTTGCTATGGCGTAGGCGAGCAGCAGCGCGCCGGTCACGATGAAGGCAAGTACGGCCGTGAACCAGCGCAGCCTTGAAAAGAGTTCGCCCAAGTCTGACTGCAGCACGACTGAGCATTCGGTCTGGTCGTCAACCCGGAATTTGGTGACGGTTTCCAGGTCGAGGTTCCAATCCCAGATCGATCCGGAGCGTTTGGCCAGTGCCGACAACTCCCCGGGAAGGATGCGCTCTCCCTCGCGCAGCTGCACCATCTTGAGCTTCAGGGCTTTGTCTTCGTATCCTTTTTTTTGATAACTGGCAAAAAGACGGTCGCCACCCACCACGAGGTAGGCGGCGATGATGTGCGGATTGGCGGCCAGGCCGTCGAGGGTGTCGCGAGCCGACTTGGCATCGTTAAAGACGATGGCGGCCGTCGTGTTGCTCCCGATGATATTTGCCAGGATGCCGAGGTTTTGTTTGAGCCCCTTGCGGAAGGATACGACATCACTTAGAAAAAATGATATTGCCGTCACAGCAAGTACGAAGCCGCTGGTCAGCAGCATGATGCTGATGAGCTGGCTCTTGATTGAATAATCGCGCAGTCGTTTGGTCATGCGGGTACTCCGGTTCTTAGTCTGCACCCCGTCAGGGGGTGTCAGTAGTGCACTTTTCTTCCGTCAAAAACCTAAAGCGCAAGCTGCATTTTACTCTGTATCAGTCAAAAACAGAAAGCGCCAACTTCAGCATTTGCGAGCTTAGCTTCAGCCCCGCCCGCTCGGCATTGCCGATGTGCACCTCGAACTGGACTCGTTCTCCCCGGTTGACCAGTGCTATCATGCCGCCCGAGTTGCAGAAATGGCTGATGTCGCTGACGGTCAGGACTCCGGCTGCCGGCAACGCCCGGAGGATCTCCTTCAGGCGCCCCCTTTCCGAGGTGGCTATGAAAAGGATATGGCACCCCCCGATTTCTTCGATCCTGCTGAACTGCTTTACCTGGACCTTGCGCCCCTTGGCCATTCGTCCGGCCAGGGCCTCGTGGGCCTCACCGTAGGGACCTTTGCCGATAAAGCCGATGACCAGCGGCGCGCTGGCACCGGGGAAAGCGGACGCAGGCCACTCCACGAACTTGGCGAAGTTAAAGAGGTAAGCCGCCTTGACCTGGTTTTCCGAGAGCTGCCCGACCTCGGCCCGCGAGGGGAGGGGGGCGCAAAGGAGCAGAAAAGCCAGGGTCAGCGCTATGTATGCCACGACACTTTTAATCATGGTCTCCGGGGTGGTCCGTGGCGCCTCCTTTCCGAAGGCGCCATTAGGAGCTGAATGCTGTTTTGCCAGCTTTCCCTTGCGGAAAATTCATCTTAGTATTGCCAGGTCACCTTGCCGTACACGCTTCTTCCTACCTGCGTCGCCTGGGTGGCGATCTGCTGGGACAGGAATTCCTGGTGGCTCCTTTGTAGCAGGTTCTGCCCCACCAGGGCGAGTTCCACGCGGTTCCACGGCTTGCAGGCCACCCGGGCGTCGAGGGTGAGGTAGCTTGAAACCGGGATGGGTGCACCGGTTACCGCGTCACTGAACTCGAGAGCTGCGACATAGCGCAGCCAGAGGTCAAACTCGACATGATGCTGCAGGTCCATGGAGGAGCGCAGCGACACCTGGTGCTGCGGGCTTTCGCCCTTGACGTTGCTGAAGACCGCGTTCTGATCGGTCTCGGTCGCCAGAATGCGCAGGTAGGTGTAGGCACCCCGCAGCCGCCACCAGGTGAGAGCCTTGTAGTCGGCCGCCAGTTCCAGTCCGCAGGTCTGGGCCCTGCCGAAATTGCCCAGCATCAGCGGAACGGCGACCTGCTGCGGGAATTGCGGCGCCGGTTCCAGGGTCGTCCCTACCTGGAAAATGCTTAGCTTACGGTACCGGTTGTAATGCAGGGCCAGGTCCGCGCTAAGCGTTGTGGTCGGCTCAACGCGGTAGCCAAGCTCGTAGGCGATCAGCTCCTCGGCCTGCATCTGGCCGTTACCGGACTGATGCTGCAGCAATTGGACCGGGGGCTGCCCGGGAGCCAACTGCACCAGGGGGCCGGGCTGGTAGAGTGAGAGCGCTTCCTCCCCGCGCGACGGGGTTCTGACCGCCCGGGACACGGCGCCCCAGACGGTATGCTGCCGGTTCGGGGTCCAGATGACCCGCGCGTTGGGCTGCCACTCGAAACCGGTGTAGCTGTTCACCTCGAATTTCGAGCCGAGGATGAGGTGCACACGGTCCGGAACCAGCGCTATGTTATCCTGCAGAAAGGAATTCGTCAGATTGGTGTCCTGGCTTGGCGGAGACAGGATCAAGCCGCTGGTCGGACTCCCGATCCTGTCGTGCGAGAAGCGAAAGCCGCCGCCCCAGACGACCTCCTGGGCTTGGCTGAGGGCGAAGCGGTTTTGAAAATCGATGTCGAAGGTGTCGCGCTGCTCGTTGATGACCCCCATACTGGTGTCGGTCCGGTCGTAGTAAAGTTGCAGGTCCAGGTCGGCCGTTTCGGAAAAAGAGTGCTTCCAGCGCGAAAGCAGGTTGGCGCCGAATACGGGGGTGGTGTGGTTGAAGGTTCCCTGCGGGATGGTGTCCACGTAGGTCTCGTGCAGCCTTTCGCTGAAGACGTCGCCCTGCAGGGTCAGGTTGTTCTGGGCGGAGGGGTCGGCGTCGACCCGGAAACCGCCGCGCAGCGCGGTCCAGCTATTGTTGGCGTCACGACCTGCCAGGTCGTCCATGCTGTTTCGATTGGTGTACTTGCCGTAGAGCCTGAATGTCGCATCCTCGCCGAGTTGGCTGCCGTAGCGTGCCGCCCCGAAGGCTTTTTCCTGGGTGCCGCCGCCGGCGCTCACCTGGGTCCCCAGGGTGTCTCCGGAGGAGCGGGTAATGATGTTTATCACGCCGTTGACCGCGTTGGCCCCCCAAAGCGCCGCCCCCGGACCCCGGATCACCTCGATCCGGTCGATGTCCTCCAGCATGGTATCCTGCCGGTCCCAGAACACCCCCGAGAAGAGCGGGGTGTACACGGTGCGACCGTCGAAGAGCACCAGCATCTTGCTGGCGAAGCGGCCGTTGAAGCCGCGGCTGGAAATGGCCCACTTGTTGGCGTCGATGCGCGCCACCTCCAACCCGGGGGCCATTCTGAGCGCCTCTGCGATACTGGTGACGCCGGAACGGCGGATATCGTCCTGTGTTATGACGAAGACCGCGGCTGCTGCATCGGAGACCCGCTGTGACTTCCGGGAGACCGAGGTGACCGTCATGTTCATCAGGTCCTCCAGGCCGAGCGCCAGGAAGTCGGCACCCGCCGTTTCGGCAGGGGAGGCGGAGACCTCGATTTCGCTGGCGGCGTCGGCGGGGAGCGTTTCGCCTCCGGCGCTCCCCGGCCAGGTGGCGGCGCTGAGCGCCAGCACGCTGGCGAGCCGTGCCGCACCTTTGGCCAACTGCCCGAGCGGGCTCAGTATGGATCGGGATGGCGCACGCATTATTGGTTTCCTCCCTTGGTGCTGGTTGGTTTGGGCGTGAGAAAACCACCCTCGTCCAGCAGCAGGCGGGTCGCGTCCTCGCGGGAAAGCGGCCGGCTGTACAGGTACCCCTGGATCTGCCGGCAGCCGAGCTCGCGCAACAGTGCCAGCTGCTCCAGGGTCTCGACCCCCTCGGCGATCACCGACATCTTCATGCTGGAGGCGAGGGCGATCAGTGCCGTCACGATCGCGGCGGAGTCCTGGTCGCTCGTCAGGTCCTGGATGAAGGAGCGGTCGATCTTCAGGGTGTCGAGCCGGAAGCGCTTCAGGTAGCTCAGCGAGGAGTAGCCGGTGCCGAAATCGTCGATGGCGAGGGTGAGCCCCATCGCCTTCAACTCGCCCAGCGTCGCGATGGTCTCCGCGCCGTTACGCATCAGGACCCCTTCGGTCAATTCCAATTCCAGGCACTCGGGGCGGATGCCTGTGGCGGCGATGATGCTGCGGGTGGTTTCCGGCAGGCTTTTCTGCAGGAAGTTCTGGCCTGAGACGTTGACCGCGATCCGCACCCCGGAAAGCCCCAGCGCTTCCCACTCCTTGAGCTGCCGGCAGGCCTGCCTCATGACCCAGGCGTCGATTGCCAGGATCAGGCCGGTTTCCTCGGCAAGCGGGATGAAGGTGGAGGGGGGGACCTGTCCCAGTTCCGGGTTGTTCCAGCGCAAAAGCGCTTCCAGGCACTCCACCCGACCGCTCTCCAGGTCGACCTGGGGCTGGTAGCAAAGCGAGAACTCGTCGCGCTCCAGCGCCCGGCGCAACTGGTTTTCCAGGCGCAGCAGTTCGCAGGCGTTTTCGGTCATGGCGGAGGTGTAGAACTGGAAGTTGTTCTTCCCCTGGTCCTTGGCATGGTACATGGCAGTGTCGGCGTGCTTGATCAGGGTGACAATGTCGGAGCCGTCGTCGGGGTAGATGCTGATCCCGATGCTGACGGTCAGGCAGGTCTCCTGTCCCTCCAGGATGAAGGGGCGGGCTACCTCAGTGATGATCCGGCGTGCCACGACCGCTGCGTCCTGGGCCTGGCCTATGTCGTCGAGGATGATGGTGAATTCGTCCCCCCCCAGGCGCGCGATGGCGTAGCAGGGGTCGCTCAGGATCCCGCGGGTGATGCAGTCGACCTTGCGCACCGAGCCGCTGAGCCGGGAGGCGAACTCCTGCAGCAGCTTGTCCCCGACGCTGTGCCCCATGGTGTCGTTGATCCATTTGAAGCGGTCCAGGTCGAGAAAGAGGGTGGCGACCCGCCGTTTTTTGCGCTCGGCATGGGCCAGGGCGTGCTCCAGATTCTCCTTGAAGAGCACCCGGTTCGGGAGCCCGGTCAGACTGTCGTAGAAGGCGAGCTTTTTGATGCGCTCCTCATCAAGCTTTCTCTCGGTGATGTCCTGCACGGTGCCGGAGAGCCGGAAGGGGTGGCCGGCTTTGTCGTACATGACCTCGGCCTCGGTGTGCACGTGGCGCTCGTCGCCGTTGGGGAGCAGGATCTGGTGGTCGACGCTGTAGGGCTTTTTCTGGGCGATGGCCGTCTCCAGCGCGGCGTTTACCAGCTCCTTGTCCAGCGGATGCACCGAGTTGAGAAAGGCGTGATAGGTGCCGTCAAAGCCGATCGGGTCGATATGGAAGATGCGGTAGACCGCGTCGGACCACTGCAGCTTATCGGAGCTGATGTCCCACTCCCAGCTCCCGAGCCCGGCGATTTTCTGGGCGTAGTTGAGGCTTGCCTGGCTCTTGTCGAGATTCAAGAAGAGCTGGCTGGTGCGCATCATGTAGCGCACCCGATAGGCAAGGATGAGCCAATTAAACGGCTTGGCGATGAAGTCGGTGGCCCCGGCGGTGTAGGCCTTGCGTATTGACGCCACGTCGTCGAGCCCGGTCATCATCAAGATGGGGGTGTTCTTGCCCGTGGGAAGCTCGCGGATTTGGCGGCAGAGGGTGAATCCATCCAATTCCGGAAGCATGACGTCGAGCAGCACGATGTCCGGTTCCTCCTCCTCGAACTGGGCCAGAACCCCCACGCCGTCGTCGTTTTCCAGCACGGTGAACCCTGCCTGCTCCAGGGCCTCCCGGGCCAAGAGGCGCACGGTGAAATCGTCGTCCACGATGAGAACGGTTCCTGAGGCATCCTCTTCAATTGTGCGGTTCATAGATCCCTCTAGTGCTGCCGGCCGTTTCGCTGCCAGTATCTCTTTTTGGTCCTGGCAAACCGCTTCTCACCCGCCCCGCCGGCCATGCGCGCGGGGGGGCCTAAAGAACAGAGAGTTTATCATTTTTTGGGCCGCTTTTATTCCTGACATCCCGCAAAAAATCCCGAGCTCAGGCAGCCCCTGAGCCGGAAGGCATTGCCGCGGCGCCTGGTCCTGCGCAGGGGCCCTCGCCTCCGGGTCAGGGCCGGCCGTAGATCCTGCGCGCCAGTTTCAGCAACTGGGAGTTCGGCTTCAGCTTGGCGCGCTGCGTTTCGCGAAAATTCACGTCGAAAACGATTTTGCCGTTTTCCTTCTCCAGGGAGAGCATCCCCCCCTTTTTGCAGAAGTCGTCGCTCTCCGCGATGGTCAGTACCGGCAGGTCCCGCAGGGTGTCGAGAATCCCTTCCAGTCTGGGGAGTTCCGAGCGGCTGATGACGAGCACCTGGCACTGGGCGGCATCATCAGGGGAGCTCAGCTTGTGAACCACGATGCTGCGGCCCTGGACCACCTTGCCGTTCAGGGCCGCCAGCTCCCGGTCCAACGGGGAGCGCCCCAGGGTGGCTATGCAGAAAGTCCGCCCCCGGAAGGCGCTCTCGGGCCACTCGACAAACTTGGAAAAGTTGTAGATGAAGGCAGCCTTCAGGCTGTATTCGCCCAGCGAGGTCTCGCAGGCTCCGGTAGCGGGGAGGCCGAGAAGTATCAGGCAGGGGAGCCAGAGTAGCGCGTGTCGCAGGGGACGCAGTCCCGCGCGCACTAAATAGCATATTTGCAGGGTCAGAATGCCCACGATACCTGTCCGTACATGGTGCGCTCCACTTCGTGTCTCACGATGCTCAGGTCGGAGACTGTCTCCAGGTGCCGTCTCTGGATCAGGTTGCGCCCGACCAGGGAGATTTCCACCCCGGCCATGGGGCGCCAGGCTAGACGCGCATCCAGGGTGGGGTAGGCGGGGATCTCGACCACTCCGCTGGTGAGCGAGTAGTGGTTGGCTCCTACGTAGCGGGCCCAGAGGTCGAAGTCGATGTTTCTCGTGACAGCGAACAGGGAGCGCAGGGTTGCCTGGTGAGTGGGAGTCGCCTTGACGGCCATGGAGTTATCAAGATCATCTCCGAAAAAACGGATAAAGGCGTAGCCGCCCTTGAGCTTCCACCATTCGCGGGGCTGCCACTGAAAGGAGAGTTCGGCGCCGGTACTGTCATAGCGCAGTTGATTGGTGAAAATGTAAGGGACCAGCAGCGAACCGTTCTGGCTGAAAATCGCACCCCGCGTGGGATTGATGACCTTTCGGTACTGGTTGTAATAGGACGAAAGGTCCACAGAGAGGGTCTCGCTCAGGTCGGCGCGAAAACCAAGCTCATAAGCGAGCAGACTTTCGGCTGAGACCTCCCTGTTGCCAGCCAGCACGATCACCGATTGCGGGAGCGGGGGAGCTGCGGGGATGACTGTGAGAGCTATGGTCGCATCCTGCTCGCCCCGCGTCGGGGTCCGGACCGAGCGCGATACCGAGGCCCACAGGCTGTAGCCTTTGCTCGGGGTCCAGGAGAGCTTGGCCGAGGGCTCCAGTTCCCAGCCGGAAAATTCGCTGTGTTCCAGCTTACTTCCCAGTATGAAGCGAAGCGTATCCGGCAGCAGCGTGATCTCATCCTGGGCGAACAGGTTCAAGAGGCTGTCGCTACGGCTTTCGGGAGTCAGGATAAAGGTGGTGCTGCCGGGGGTGTGGTCGTGGAGGAACCGGTAACCCGCTCCCCAGGTGATCTCGTGGCTGTCATTGAGGCGGAGGTTATGCTGCAGGTCGATGTCCGCCGTGTCACGATATTCCTTGACCAAGTCAGTGCTGCGGGCTGTTCTGTCATAATAAAGCTGAAGGGAAAACTTTGAGGTTTCCGACTGCAGCCAGTCGAGGCGAGACAGGATGTTCGCGCCGAAAAGGCCGCTGCTGCCTTTTAAAATGTCATGATATGGGAAGCTGAAAGTCGGGATGTTGGCGGTCTTGCCTTCCCTGCCGCCATAGGCGTCCCCCTGGAGGGTCAGGTTCAGGCTGCTGGAAGGGGCGCTGTCGAGCCGGAATCCGCCCCGGGTCACCCTGAGGTAATCCCTGACGCCAGTCGTGTCGCTGAAGGTGTCGCCACCGTCAATGTTCTTCAGGTACAGGCGGTAGTTTGCGCTGTCGCTCACCGCCGCGCCATAACGGGCGCCGACGCTGCCGTTTCCCTGGCTGCCGATAAGGCCGGTCACCAGCCCGCCCTTGGTGTCCTGGGCGTTCTTAGTGATGATGTTGATGACGCCGTTTACCGCGTTGGCACCCCACATAGTGCTCCCGGAGCCGCGGATTACCTCGATCCGCTCGATGTTGTCGAACATGGTGTCCTGCACGTCCCAGAAAACGCCGCCGTAGAGAGGTGTGTAGACGGAGCGCCCGTCGATCATCACCAGCAGTTTGTTGGCGAAGGTGCCGTTGAAGCCGCGGATCGAGACGGCCCACGAATTGCCGTCGATGCTGGCAACCTGGACGCCGGGGACCATCCGGAGCAGGTCAGGAATGGTGGTCGCCCCCGAGTGGCGGATGTCCTCCTGGTTGATGACGAAAACAGCCGAGCTGACGTCTGATAACGACTGGCTTTTGCGCGATGCGGAGACGACGGAAACATCCATCAGCCGCTCCAGGGGAAGATCCAGCACCTCGGCGCTGCTGCTCTCTTCGGCACCCAAAGCCGGCACGCTAGCAAAAGCCGTGAGAAACAGGGGGAGGGATAAAAAACTAAAACTGAAGCCTTTGCAGTACCGGTATCCGATCCGGCGCAAATGCTTAAGTGAGAAAGTCATAAAATTACACTCCTCGGTGTTTCTCAGGTTCAACCTGCTGTAGAACCGGACTGTTACTAGTAGTAATGTTGCTGGATGAAGATTAGCTGCTCTTTCCTGCAGTGATTGCTGAATTGTTTGGCGTGTTTACTTTTGCGATTCATCGATGGGGTGGGATGTCTCCGCGACTAACTAATATTGCCAGAATGGCAAAACTACACATTTGACACAACTTTGTCATCACTTTTCGGACAGAATAGGCATTTCTTTAGCGTTAATTGCGTATTAGTTTGCGGTAATAGTTTGAAGGGAGCGGTATGTCGCGTGGATGGGATTTCGCCGAGACAACTTCGAATTACTGCTGTGGATTAATGGCAGTGTCCCGGACTCGTGGTGCGGAAGGTGACAGTCAATCAATCATCTGTCAGTCGATAAGTTATCGCCGGTTCGCCGGCGACACTATGAGGATTGCTTGTGGGCGCGCCCCACATAGTGTCGTCGCTGCCAGCCGCATGCTGTGTACTGTCCTGTGGGTTACAATTTACCTGAGAGACCCGGCCCTTTCAGGCGAAAGCGTCGCAACCGGTCAGGTCGCGGCCAAGAATCAGGGTATGCACTTCGTGGGTCCCCTCGTAGGTGTCGACCGTCTCCAGGTTGCACATGTGCCGCATGGTTTGGTATTCGTCGCTGATGCCGTTTGCTCCCAGTATGCCGCGCGCGGTCCGGGCGACTTCCAGCGCCATCCGGACATTACTCCTTTTGGCGAGGCTCACCTGCTCGGGGCGCAGCCGGCCCGCCTCCTTGAGCCTGGCCAGTTGCAGCGCCAGGAGCTGGCCCTGGGTGATCCCGGTCAGCATGTCGGCGAGTTTCGCCTGGGTCAACTGGAAGCCAGCCACCGGCTTGCCGAATACGCTGCGTTCCCGGCTGTAACTGAGGGCCTCGTCGAAACAGGCCTGGGCCGCGCCGAGCGCTCCCCAGGCGATGCCGAAGCGGGCCTGGTTCAGGCAGCTCAGGGCGCTTTTGAGCCCCAGGGCTCCCGGTAGCACGTTTTCCTCGGGGACCCGCACCTGGTCAAGCACAAGTTCTGAGGTGACCGAGGCGCGCAGCGAGAGCTTGCCGGTGATCTCGACGGCACTGAACCCCGGGGTGCCGCGCTCCACCAGGAAGGCCCGTATCTCCCCATCGAGCTTCGCCCAAACCAGGGCGAGGTCGGCGAGCGAGCCGTTGGTGATCCACATCTTCACCCCGCTTAAAACGTAGTGGGAGCCCTCTTTACGCGCATGCGTGAGCATCCCAGCGGGGTCCGAGCCGTGATCCGGCTCGGTCAGGCCGAAGCAGCCGATGGCCCGTCCGAGGGCGAGTTCCGGCAGCCAGCGCTCCTTCTGGGCCGCGGAGCCGTAGCGCAGAATCGGGTACATCACGAGGCTTCCCTGCACCGAGACGAAGCTGCGCAGTCCGGAGTCGCCGCGCTCCAGTTCCTGCATCATGAGGCCGTAGGAAGTGCTGTCGATGCCCGGCAGTCCATAGCCTGAAAGGTTGGCGCCAAAAAGGCCCAGGTTTCCCATGATAGAGGTCAGCTGCAGCGGGAAGCTGCCGGCGCGGTAGTGATCCCGGACCAAGGGGAGGAACTCCCGTTGCACGAAGTCGCGCACCGTGTCGCGGACCAGGCGCGCCTGCGAGGAAAGGTCGCTTTCGATGTCGAAGTAATCAATGGCCTTGAACATGCCTGCTCCTTTTTTATCGGCAGTGTCCCCCCTGCCACAGGGGGGAAGGCTCGCGCAAGCGAGACAGGAGGGTTGTCCTTCCTGCCGAAAGACCCCCCTGTCTCTCTCCGTTCGGCCTCCCCCCTATTTCCATAGGGGGGATACAACGCTCATAAAGTGAAAGTGAAAGATTATCTATGCCATGATAACTATCCGTTCACCTGTCGATCTGCGCCTTTTGCAACCTGCCGCTGTAGTCGCGGTAGATGACCTTCATCCTGCTGAAAAAATCGATGGCTCCGCCTCTCCCGCCCGCTTCGGGGTGCCCGGAGCCTGAATGGCGCCAACCGCCGAAGGGAAGCTGCACTTCGGCGCCAATGGTGGAGGCGTTGACGTAGACGATTCCGGTCGCCAAATCCCGCTCCGCCCGGGCCGTCGTGTTCAGGTCGCGACTGTAGATGGCGGAGGAAAGTCCGAACCTCGAGTCGTTGACGATGTCGATCCCCTCGTCAAGGCCCGCACAGGATATGACGCTTACCACCGGTCCGAAAATCTCCTCCTGCGCGATCCGCATGCCGCGCGTTACTCCGCTAAAAACCGCGGGCGCCATGAAGAACCCGTAGCCCAGATCCCCCTCGGTCACTCTGACTCCTCCGGTAACCAGTCGTGCACCTTCCTCCTGCCCAATGCGCAGGTACTCCTGTACTTTTTGAAACTGGCTCTCGTTTACCAGCGGCCCGACCTCCGTGGCCTGATCCAGACCATTGCCAAGCCGCAAGCTTGAGGCGCGGGCTGCCAGCATTTCCACGAAACGGCCATAGACGCGCTGGTGCACGATCAGTCGGCTCGCCGCGGTGCAGCGCTGGCCTGTGGTGCCGAACCCGCCCCAGAGCGCGCCCTCCAGCGCCAGTTCCAGGTCCGCATCGTCCATGATGATTATGGCGTTCTTGCCTCCCATCTCGAGGGCGACTGGTCGATGCAGGCTGGCCAGTCGCTGTTCCAGTGCCAACCCCGCGGAGCAGGAGCCGGTGAAGGAGGCCGCATCGACGCCAGGATGGGTAAGCAGGTATTCACCCACCTCGGGCCCGGGGCCGCAAACCAGGTTGATCACTCCTGCCGGAAATCCCGCCTGCTGCAGGACCTCGATCAGGGCAGCGGCGCAGGCGGGGGTTTCGGAGGAAGGCTTCAGGATGACGCAGTTGCCGCAGATGAGGGCGGCGCAGATTTTCCAGGCAGGTATCGCAATCGGGAAGTTCCAGGGCGTGACCAGGGCAACGACCCCGAGAGCCTCGCGCACGCTTTTGCACTCCTTGTCAGGGAGTTCGGACGGGACCGTTTCCCCCTGAAGCCGGCGCCCTTCGCCTGCCATGTAGTAAGCGATGTCGATCGCCTCCTGCACGTCCCCCAACCCCTCGGCCCTGACCTTACCCATTTCGCGTGTCACCAGGGAGCCGAGTCGCTCCTTATTTTGTAGCAACAGTTCCGCGGCCCGGTAGAGCATTTCGCCGCGGCGCGGCGCAGGTAGCGCGCGCCATCCGGGGAGGGCGGCCCGGGCGGCGGCGACGGCGCCATCCACCTCGTTACGTCCCGAAAGAGTGACGCTGGCGACCGTCTCGCGCAGGTCGGCGGGGTTGCGGCTGTCAAAACTTCTGCCCTCCTCGGCATCCGACCAGCTTCCCGCTATGAAATTTCTGACTCGTTGCGTCATTCGACACCTCCGTAACAGCCATTATTTGACCGTTTATAGCTAGGGGCGACCGCCGGTCGCCCCTACAGCATATCAGAGCTGGAACAAAGGGGTAGGGNGCAAAGCCGCAAAGCCGAACCCGAGATTGCTGTAGTTCGGTCCTCTGCCCTTTAACATGCTGAGCGGACGCTGCTGTCTGGTGTGCCGAAGACCGAAGTGCAATGTGTCAAATAGTGCGGTATGCTGTTGAACGACTGTTTCAAGCAAGGGATACTCTTCTCTCTTTTCACTCGTGAGGTCAGGACATGCGTATCATTACCGTCACACTGCTAACGCTGGTAATCTTCTCAGCGTTCCTTGGCTGCTCCCGTAAAGAAGCGCCGGCGCCAGCCAAAGCAGCCCGGGTCTCTGCAACCAAGGCGTTTACGAGCTATTTCGGCCCGGCGCCCACCACTGACAAAGGTATCTGCTATGCCTTTGTTATTTATTTTCCTCGTGCTAAGGATAGGGAGAAGGTTACGCCATTTCCTTTCTTTAGTTTTGACGAGGCAAGCTTGAAGAAAATCTCACTGGAACGAATGCTGGGTGGAATGGAGGAAAGAAGCTATGCAGGTGAATACCTACAGCTCTTCCCCAAAGGAAGCCATCTACTGTCGGTAAGTGAGAAAGCCGGCACTGTCAGTGCCGATTTCAGCAAGGAATTGGGCGCGGTCGCAGGCGACCCGACCCGGTCGCGCGCTCTTTTTAATGCCATAACTTTGACTTTGTTGCAGTTTGACGGGGTGACCGGCGTCCGGATTCAAAGTGAGGGGCGAGAGCTCTTTCCCGCAACTACGCCGCTTCCCGCCCCGGCGGCAGTCGTGGTAGAGCCGTCCGCTCCGCGGCTTTTGAGCCTGATCGCCATGAAGCAGCAGGCAGGCGCGCCGGTACTCGAGGTGGACGCCCTATTCGATCGTCCGGTCGATATCAAAGAGTTCCAGTTTCTAGAAAATGATGGTACCTTGCTAGCTGGCGAGGTATTCCACTCCATGTTCGATATGGCCGCAGTGCTCAAGCCAAAGGATCCCGGCAAATTTGCCCAGGGTACCAAGATCAGGGCGCGCTACCGGGTGGTTGATAAACTGGGGCGCAGCGCCGCCGGAGAAAGTAGCTTCGCTTTGGAGGTGAAGCAGCATCAGGACTAGCATGACGAGATAGCTAACCTACCCTCAGGTAGAGACGCATTGCATGCGTCTCCAAGCCTGATCCCGCAGGTTAATCATCTCAAGAAGTATGCAAAGCGTGGACTCAAGGAGCACAGTGGTAACCTCCCGTCTGAAAAACCGCATTCTGGCCAGAATATTTACTGCGTTTCCCACTCTCGCGGCACACTGGGGCAAGGGGCTTGCCCTGGATGCCGGGGAGGTGCCGTGGGCCGAACCGCAGCTAGCGCTGCGGCAGGCGGTGCTTGCCTTGGTGACAACCGGTGGCGTACACCTGACGACCCAGCTCCCCTTCGACATGACCGATTCAGACGGCGACCCGAGCTTTCGGGAGCTGCCGGTCGACAGCGCACCCGAATCCCTCTGCATCACCCATGATTACTACGACCACCGCGACGCCGAGGCGGATCTGAACCTGGTCTATCCGGTGCAAAGGCTGAAGGAAATGCAGCTGGCCGGGGCTCTCGGCAGCCTGCACCCGCTGGCCTACAGCCTGATGGGGCACATTGACGGAGCGCACTTGCGGGTGCTTCAGGAAGTGAGCGCCGTGGAAATTGCCAGGAGACTCGCCAGGGCAGGTGTGGACTATGCCCTCCTGGTCCCCGCCTGAGGCTCCTGCAACCGGTCCGTGGGACTGGTAAGCAGGGCAATCGAGGCGGCCGGGATTCCGACCATCTCACTTTCCATCGTGCTGGAGGTGACTGGAAAAACGCCTCCGCCGCGCGCGCTCTTCATGCGCTTTCCTTTCGGGCACGCCCTTGGAGAGGCGGGCGACCGCGATCAGCAGTTGGCAATTTTGTACCGCGCCTTCAGCCTGCTCTTCGAGGCTGACCGGCCCGGCACCATTAGGGATTCCGGTTTGCACTGGAAACGTGACAGTTACCCGGCCGCTGATTGGGAATTATTCCGAAAACTCGGGCCGGTGCCCTATCCCCACCCGCACCTTCCGAGGGGGGAGGGTGCGTCTCTTTAGTGAAAGAGTGTTTCCTATAAGTTTTGACACGGAGATAGCATGCGTGGTGCACTGACTGGCGACATAATCGGTTCCATCTATGAATGGAACAATATCAAGACTACGGAATTTCCGCTGTTCCAGGATCATTGTCATTTCACCGACGATTCAGTGCTGACTGTTGCACTTGCCGAATCGATACTGACTGGCGAGGGATATGAAGTACTTATGAAGCGTTACTTTGGCCGTTATCCGGAGGCGGGTTACGGCGGCAGTTTTAAGCGCTGGGCGCGGGGCCAAAGCACCGGCCCCTATGGGAGCTGGGGCAACGGCTCCGCGATGCGTATCAGCCCGGCGGGCTGGGCCTTTGACTCGCTGGAGCAGGTTCTGGAAAAGGCCAAAGAGTACAGTTCCCTGACCCACGATCATCCCGAGGGGATCAAGGGGGCACAGGCCGTTGCCGCAGCGGTCTATCTGGGGCGTACCGGCTCCTCGAAGCAGGAGATCCGCGAGTTTGTGGCAGAGAGCTTCGGTTACGACCTCTCCCGCAGTTGCGACCAGATCAGGCCGGGATACTCTTTCGACGTTTCCTGCCAGGGATCGGTACCGCAGGCGATAACAGCCTTCCTGGAATCGAGTGATTTTGAGAGCGCCCTGCGGCTCGCCATTTCCCTGGGAGGAGATTCCGACACCCTGGCCTGCATCACCGGAGCGGTAGCCCAGGCCTTTTACGGTGCTGTGCCTCAGCTTATCGCCAAAAGGACTCTCGAGTTTCTGGACGAACCGCTCCGGCGGGTGACCTTGGCATTTGAAGACAAGTTTGTGTCTGTTATGGCCGACGCAGGCAATGCGTCAGTACCAAAGAATGATCTGTACTGAAAGGAGAATTTCCATGCTACATGAACAACAGTTGGATCTGCCAGAAGAAGGTGTGGATGTTCCCTATGATCGGTTGAATCCCGAAACGCTACTCAATATGGTCAAGGAGTTTGTCACCAGGGAGTGGGAAGAGGTGGGGGAGACTGACTACACCCTGGACGATAAGGTCGCACAGGTTTTTCAGCAGTTGAAGGACAGAAAGGCGAAGGTTGTTTTTGATCTGGCTTCGGAAACGGGTAATATCGTAGTCTGTCGCTGAGTCGGGTACCCGTCTGCGATGATCTTGCTATCTGGCGGCTCCTGGTCTTTGTTAAGCCGCCTCATTCCGGCAGCTATCAGGTCTTTCCTGATTTCCATCTCTGCACGGCCTGTGCGTAGTCGTCTTCCATCTCCTCCTGAATCAGGTTTCTCTCTGGTATTGGCTGCGGGTCTGTCTGCTCTGCGCCAATCCGGGGTTTAACTATAATACCCGATTGCGCCCTCTCCTCAGCAGTTGCCTTGGCAGCCCCACACAAATAGGAAAGAAGTGATTGAATCCTGTCCAGCCGGCTGAGTAATTCAGTTTTAAAGCTGTCGTCATCCATAACCTGGCTCCCTGGCCCGAAATTGATGTCAGTGCGCTTTTTTAAATCCCTGGCTTTTGGCTGTTTCCGCTCCCGCGCACGGTATGATTATACCGCATTCTCTTACCCTCGCCGATAGAAGCTCGGGTTGGGTGGATGACGAGTAGGGGAAGACATCCTTCCCCTACTTCAAAGTTTATTTCAAGAGTGCTTTGCCTATGTTGAATCCTTTGCCAATAGCCTCACCAAGCCCGTAGTAGGTGCGCGTCGCCGGACTGTAGACGACAGGTTGAACCTTCGCGGCGTCGAGCTGTCCCTCTGCGTTAAGCATCCCGGCTTCGGCCTTGACGTCGAGGATCTCCCCGATGAACTGCGTGTGTATGCCGAGGTCCACGGTGCGGATCAGGCGGCATTCGAGTACCAGCGGGAATTCTGAAACATAGGGCGCGTCCACCAGTTCACTTCTGATCGGCGTGAGGCCTGCAGCGGCGAACTTGTCGGTATCCCTTCCCGAGGCTATGCCGGCGTAGTCTGCCGCGCAGACGAAGGCTTCGGACGGCACGTTTACCGTGAAGGCCTTGCGCTCCATGATTGCGTCGTAGCTATGCCGGGACTTACGCAGGGATATAGTCACCGCCGGCGGGTCTGAGCAGCAGATGCCACCCCAGGCTATGGTCGCGATGTTCGGCTTTCCGTCTTGATCGTAACTTCCCACCAGCCAGACCGGTGTCGGTACGGCGAGTGTCTCTGCCCCGAGGGACTTCTTCATGGTATCCTCCTACTTGAAAGTGCTGAAGCTATTTGACAAGATCGGAAAGCAGTTTGCCACCGACTCCGATATTGTCCCGATTCAATTCATTGATGAGGATAGTGAACTTTTCCTCGGGAATACTCGTGACTGAACTGGCAGCGCTGGTGAGAGCCTTTACGAGTTCAGCTTTGATTTCCCGACTTGGCAGTGGTCCGAGATCGACAGTTATGACAGGCATGTGTTTATCTCCTTGGCGCTGAAAGTTGAAAGTGTTCCCCTTGGTTGGGAAAACCTAAATTTGCACTCTAGCAAATAAAGAGTGCTGACTCAACCATAGAACGGGGTAACCTGTAGTTAGGGAGGATTTCGGAGGCTCAGCCAAGATAAGCTGAATTTTGCCGGTTTTATATGCTATACTGCCGGAGTTTTTCGCCATGACAGGCATAAAAGGGTAGGGGAACAGCGTGGAAATTAGGGACGTAGACATACGCGTGGAATTTTATCGGGCATCGGGTCCGGGCGGGCAACATCGCAACACGACAGACTCGGCTGTCCGCATCCGGCACCTGCCAACGGGTGTCGTGGCACAGGCAAGTGAGAGCCGCTCCCAGTTGCAAAACCGTGAGAAAGCGATGGAAAGGCTCATCGAAACCCTGCGCAAAAGGGAGCAAAAGGCCAAAAAGAGGATCGCCACCAAGGTGCCGCGTGGCGCCAAAGAGAGGCGGCTGACCGACAAAAAGGTGGTCTCCGTCAGAAAAAAGATGCGCTCTACCTTGGATTAGCCGGCAGTTCTCCGGGCGTCTCTTCCGCCTCAGAGTACATTTCCCTCAGCACGGTCGCTAAGGCAAGCGCCGCCGGTGAAAGCTCTCTTCCCTTTCTTTTGACTAGATAAAATTGGCGCTTGATGTCGATTCCGGTCACCGGAACCTCCACCAGGGAGCCCTGCGCCAACTCCCGCTGCACGGAAAGCGCCGAAACGAATGACACCCCCACACCGGCGATCACGGCGCGCTTGACTGCCTCATTGCTCCCCAGGTGCGCTGCCACCCGCAGGCGTGCCGGATCGATACCGGCCTCCCAGAGGGCATCCCTGGCGGCCTTACCCGTCCCCGATCCGGGCTCCCGCAGCACCATGGGCTCTGCCAAAAGCTCATCCAGTTGCACGTCCCTCCCCCCGGACCAGCGGTGACCGGTAGCTGCAATGAGGACGAGAGCGTCCCTCGCAAAAGGGGTGAACTCGAGACCGTCTTCAGCTAACCATCCACCGACTACGCCGAGCTCAATTTCTTCCGCCAAAAGCTTCGCCAGCACCTCCTGGCTGTCACCTTGCAATAGAATCAGGGTGAGCCCCGGAAATCTGCTGATCAAGAGCGGCAGGGCGCAAGGGATCATGTACTCGCCGGGGATGCCACTGCCGGCGATACGCAGCACAGCCTCTTCAACTCCCTTAAAACGGTTCAAGGCCAAGGGAATCTCACGTGCATAATCAATCAGGCGCCGCGCCCGCTCCAAAAGAAGCTTGCCGGCTTCAGTGAGTAATGCCCCTTTGCCGGTTCTGTCCAAAAGCTTCAGGCCGAATTCATTCTCCAGCGCAGAAATGTGCTGGCTCACCGTGGACTGGGTGATGAAGGTGGCCTCCGCTCCCTTGGAGAAGCTTCCGCTCTCCGCCACGTTGATGAAAACCTCCAATTGTTTCAGATTCATAGGACTCCCATTGTAATTAACGATTGGATTCATCTGTATCATCGAATTTATCAATTTGACTCCTCCTTGTCAATTGGCTATTAATGAATCACTCGTCCCCAGCAGGACTCAGCATTTTCGCAGGAATGTCTCCGCCTTCATCAGGGATTCCCCAAGCATAATCGGCAGCGCATAAATACTGGCAGGGCACAGGGCGACCTTGCAGCGTAGGGGTACGTTCCAGCTGTTGCCTGGTGGCGATTCAACATGGTGACAGCCAAACGCTGGGGGGATCAACAATCCGGTAATGCGCTAAGTGCGTCTTAGCCGGCGCCGAACAAGGAATGAAATGCTAACAGTCGGTATTGACATAGGTTCTACTGCCACCAAGGCAGTGCTCTTCGACGGCAAGGTGAGGGGGAGCGCCATGGTGCCGACCGGATGGGACCCGAAAGAAGCGGGGCTCTTGGCCTATCGCCAGGCGCTGGACGCTTCCGGGCTTACCGAGGGTGCGGTGCGCTGCATCGTTGGTACCGGATACGGTCGGGTTTCGCTGCCTATTTTCGACAGGAGAGTCACCGAAATCACCTGTCACGCGCGCGGTGCCTTCCATCTCTTCCCCGAGACGCGGACCGTCGTCGACATCGGCGGCCAGGATAGCAAAGTCATCGCGCTGAACGAGCAGGGTGGAGTAGCTGATTTCATCATGAACGACAAATGTGCCGCCGGAACCGGCCGATTTTTGCAGGTGATGGCCGGAGTGCTCGACGCGACACTGGAGGAATTGGGGGCGATTGCCGTTGGCGCAGATCCGGTCCAGATCTCCAGCATGTGTACCGTATTTGCCGAGTCGGAGATCATCGGGCTACTGGCCCGCGGTGTGGCCAAGGGGCGGATCGCCGCCGGGATTTTTCAGTCAATTGCGCGTCGGATCCAGGGGTTGGCCGGGCGGGTTCCGCTGAGCGAAAAAGTTACCTTCAGTGGTGGAGTCGCACTCAATCCGGAGATTTGCCGCACCATCGGCGCCGGTCTGGGCGTGTCGCTCTACCTGCCGAAGGAGCCACAGTTGGTGGGTGCCCTGGGGGCCGCGCTGTTAGGTTTTGAGCAGTGAGTTGAGGCATTGCATTGTTTTTGAAGTTGAACCGATAAAGAGGTGTACCGATGGAGATGACCAAAACCGCGACCTTTGCCGAGATCTCAACCTTGAGGGAACGCAATATCCTGGCATTGAAGGAAGCCAAGGAATCGGGAAAGAAGGTGGTGGGGACTTATTGCCTCTATTCGCCGGCCGAGCTGATTGTCGCCGCGGGTGCCATTCCGGTTTCGCTCTGCGGCACCAGCCAGAACCCGATTCCTGCTGCGGAGAAGGTGCTGCCGCGGGCCCTTTGCCCGTTGATAAAATCGAGCTACGGTTTTGCCATCACCGATACCTGCCCCTATTTTCACTTTGCCGATCTTTTGCTGGCGGAGACCACCTGCGACGGCAAGAAGAAGATGTACGAGCTCTTGGGTGAACTTAAGCCTCTGCACCTGATGCAGTTGCCCCAGGTGCAGGACGCCGCTGCGCTCGACTACTGGATGCTGGAGCTTAAACGCTTAATCGTGCGCCTGGAAGCCGAGTTCGGGGTGGAAATTACCCCCGCCAAGCTGTCCGAAGCGGTTTTGCTGCTGAACGAGGAGCGCCGCTCGCTGCAGGCGCTCCAGGACGTCTGCATGAGGCGTCCCGCTCCCATAAGCGGCATGGACCTGCTGACGGTCTTGCACAACCGCGGCTTCTCCGTGGATAAGCGCGAGGCGGTGGCGCTCTTGGACCGTCTGACCGCTGAACTGCTGGAACTAAGCGACCAAGGGAAATCGCCCTTCTCTGCGAGCGCCCCGCGTATTCTATTGACCGGTGTCCCGGTCGGTCTTGGTTCCGACAAGGTGGTGCGCATCATCGAAGAGTGCGGCGGCTCCGTCGTTTGTTTCGAGAGCTGCGGAGGGTACAAGAAGGTTGATCCGGTCGAGGTGACGAGCGATCCGCTGCGTGCCATCGCCGAGAAATATCTGAGAATTCCCTGCTCCTGCATGTCCCCCAACAACGGCCGCTTGGAACTCGTCTCCCGGCTGGTGCAGGAGTTTCAGGCCGATGGAGTCATCGACCTAACCTGGCAGGGGTGCCACACCTACAACATCGAGTCCTTTTCACTGAAGCGGCACCTGCAGGCTGGTGCCAAGGTTCCCTTCATGCAGATCGAGACTGACTACTCCGAATCAGACAGTGAACAGCTGAAAGTTAGGATTGAAGCTTTCCTTGAGATGATCACTATTAAACCTTCGAAGTAGCTCTGTTTGCCAAAACGCTTCGTGGCACCATGGTAGGGCGAATAATGATTCGCCCCTACACGTCATTGATGGCGCGAAAGGGTGCGTGAAAAAGTTCCCTCTCCCGGAGGGGGAGAGGGTTAGGGAGGGGGAAAGCTGCATTATCCACGCAGACGCAGGAGCAACTCTCTCACAGCGCAATCAGTATTAGGCAGAGTCTCAGGTACCGCGGTGCCAATTACAATACAATGAGCAAGTAAAAAAGGAACCGACTATGAAAAGAATGCTGTTGTCGTTTGTCGCGCTGTCACTGGCACTGGCTCCTGCCGCCTGGGCTAAGAGCCGCAGCGGAATCATCACCGTTGAGGTTGATCTTTCCAAGCAGGAAGCGGGCAAGGAGACCAAGCTCTGGATCCCTTACTCTGTGTCGGATCGCTACCAGTCGGTAAGCGACGTGAAGGTGAACGGCGATTATGCCTCCTCAGCCGTTTACACTGATAAGGTTAGCGGAACGCCGATCCTGTATGCCCATTGGGATAAGGACGCGGTGAGCCGCAAACTGAGCTACTCCTTTTTCGTGGAAAGGGAGGAGGTCCAGCTGAAAAACCTCCCGACCAGCGAGCCTGCCTGGAACAAGGCAGACTATGCCGAGTTCCTCAAGCCGACCTCCATCGGTCCGACCGATGGCGAAGTGAAAAAGCTCTCCCACTCGATCACCAAAGGCAAAAAGACGGTTCTGGAAAAGGCCAAGGCAATCTACGACTGGGCCTGCGAAAACATGTACCGTGACCCGGATACCCGCGGCTGCGGCAAGGGTGATGTCTGCGAACTGCTGAAAAAGCCGGGCGGCAAATGCACCGATATCTCCTCGGTTTACATTGCTCTCGCTCGTGCGGCAGGTGTGCCGTCGCGCGAGGTGTTTGGCGTGAGGCTTGGGAAAAAGGCTACGGAAGATGTCACCACCTGGCAGCACTGCTGGGTCGAGTTCTTCCTTCCCGGTTGCGGTTGGGTCACCGTCGATCCGGCGGACGTCAGGAAGGCAATGCTGGTTGAGAAGCTCCAGTTGAAGGACGCCAAAACCCGCGAGTATCGTGAATACTTCTGGGGTGGTATTGACCCTTACCGCTTCAAGGTAGCCCAGGGGCGCGACATAGTCCTGAATCCGCCGCAGGCAGGCGCTCCCTTGAATACCTTTGGCTACCCTTACGCGGAAGTTGGTGGAAAAGTTCTCGACTTTTACGAGCCAAAGAGCTTCAGTTACAAAATACTTTACCGGGAGAATTAAGCGCTCGATTTGCTCCTGATCTGAAAAACAAAAAGGCCGCGCCAGTATCTGGAGCGGCCTTTTTGTGTCTAGCGCACCTTGCTGCACCCTGCGTCGCACTCGGTTCACCCTTTCACTATGGTACCTGTTGGCGCGATGTTGCGTTGAACGATAACTCAGTTTAACGCAACCTACGTACTGCATCGCACTCGGCCCTCCCTTTTTGATCTTGTGCCGTCATCGGCATTGCGGTATTGTCGCAGTTTGCCTGAAGTTGACCACCTCGGAGGATTCCCTTGAAAATAGCCACAATGCTTACCAGTATCGCCCTTGCAGCAACTGTCCTGTCCCCCCTCGCCAATGCACAGGAAGCTCCCCCGTCGCCTGCAGCAACTCAGGCCCCGCTGGCTGCACCGGCCGCTTTACTCCAGGCGCCGGTGCCGGTGGCTGCGGTATCCCAGCCGGCGCAGGTTCCGATACTGATCTCCATTGTGGCAGCGCCGGAAAAGCCGGCAGACAGCGCAGTCGTTGCCCTCGCCAAGGAAAACGCCCTGTTGCAGGAAAAGCTCAAGACCCTGGAAGGGTGCAGCATCAGCTCCGCAAACCTGGCCACCAAGAACTGCAGAAGATTAAAGGATGTCGCAGCCGACATCCGGGTGCAGCGTCAGGGAATGGCCGATTTTGAAGGGTATGTGAAGTGGATGTCGGCCAACATTGCCGGGTATTCCAAGTACCTGTCAGCGGGGTCCGTCGCCGCAGGGTTCGCCAAGGTGCTACCGATCCCCTATGCTGGCCAGGCTTCCGTCTTCACCAAATTCGTCTCCAACGCTGTCATATCCCTGAGTGCCGCATCGGTTTCCATCAACAAGTATCTCGCCACCTCCCAGCAGTTCCTGGTTCGTGCCGATGCGCTTGATCCCGCGAAAGGCGTTTCCGTGCAGGAGGTGTCCGAGTTGGTACGTTTTGCCGACCAGGAACTGCTGAAGGAGATGATTGAAGTTCAAGAGCGGCTAACCAGCACCGGTGAGCTGTCGGCATCGTCACTATCTTTTCTGGAGAGTCTGAATCATTACATGGGGTCGACTGACGAATACTGGATGAAGACCAAGTCGCTACTGAAAAGCGGGGATGACAAGAAGGAGAAGAGTTTCCTGTCGGAGAGCACGACCTCTCTCAGGAACAGGGCGTTGGCGTTCAACGGCAAGTTTAAGAAGTTTGAGGAGACCGTCAAGAAGGATGCACCGCTCATCAAGTCACTGGTAGCCTACGATGATCTGATACGCGAGATAGATCCCAAGTTTGCCAAATTGAAGTAGCAGTCAGATCATGCGACCTATCCAGCTTCCCTCATCTTCAGTGATCTTTGTCAAAACTCTCCTCCTCCCGGAGGGGGGAGGTCGGGAGGGGGG
>JGI24143J45723_1000342_pt1 | contig 24507 bp, 21 predicted proteins | sample BarGraIncu00432A_FD_45723 | JGI IMG/M metagenome (IMG submission 45723) | reverse complement strand
AGCAATCTTACAGGTTTAGCAATAAATACAAGCGTTATACCAGCTGTAACTTATAAAAATGCTACTGGAGTAGTATCTAACTTTGATGCTGCTGATAAAGACCTAGCTACTGGAGTAGCAGTTGCATCAGTAACTGCAACTACTTCTAAATCATTGAAAGTAACATTTAGCAAAGCTGTTGATACAACTTTAGCAACATTAGAAGTTAAAAAAGGATCTGTAAAAGTAAACACTTCAGCTATTACTTGGAATACAGAAAAAACTGAAGCTACAGTTGTACTTGCAGGAAAATTAACTGCTGGTGATTACACTGTTAACGTATCTGGATTATCTACTGTAGCTTTAACTGGAACTACTACAGTTAAAGACGAAACAGTTTCAAAAATAGAAATTCTTTCTACAGAAGCTCCATTAATAGGAAGTAACCTTCAAGTTGGATATCGTGTACTTAACCAATATGGTGAAGACATTACTAAAACAACTTCTATAACAACATCTGCTAGTAACGTAACAGTTAATCAAACAACTGGAACAGTTCTAATCACAGGAAGCTATAATACAACTACGAATAAGTTAGCTACATTTACTTTAATTCATGCAGCAACAGCTACAACAGCTTCTGCTACTGTAACTGCTGTAAGTGAAGCAAAAGTTTCTGACGTATCTGTTATTGGTCTTTATAATAAGGATGGTAAGACACTAACTGAAACTACAAACCTTACAAATGATAAATTCTATCTTGAAATAGCATTAAAAGATCAGTATGGTAATGTTATTAATGATGCTGCTAAATTAGATCAAGTTATCATAACAGAATCTAATTCAACAGTAGTAGATGCAGCTTCTGCACCAATAGTTATCGATGTAAATGGTACTAAGAAAGTTGTTGTAGCACTTACTGGAACTCCTAAAGTTGGTGATAACATTATAACTACTATCGCTTTAGCATCTGGTAAATCAGCTTCTTCTAAAGTATCAGTTGCTGAATCTACTCGTGCTTACAATGTTGATGTTGCTTCTCCAGAATTAGCAGTAGCTAACGAAGTTACAAATGTACCTGTTAACGTAACAGATAAAGAGGGTAATGCAATTACTGATCTTGCTATATTAAAAAATGCTGATAGAGGAGTTAAAATTTCAGTTGGTGCTACAGATGTAACAAATGATTTAATTGTTAAAAATGGCAATGTATATCTTCCAGTAAATTTTGCTGAAGGATACCAATCTATTGTAATTATTTCTAATGCTACTCAAAAGGTAGATACATTAACTTTACAAGTTAAAGCACAAGCTAAGCCTGTTATAGTTACTGGATTAGTTAGTACATTCAGCTCAACTTTAAAAGCTTCTCAGTCTAAAACTATAGGAGTAGGAAGTTTAGTTGTGGAAGATCAATATGGTCGTGTTATGACAACTGAAGAACTTAATACTTGGTTAGATGCTTCTGCTGCAAACAAAATTGTTATATCAGATGATGCAAATTCTGCAGTAGTTTCAATAGGTGCTAATACAATTCAATCTACTGGAGACACAGTTGCAGTAGTTGCCGGTACAGCAATTGGAACTGAAAAAATAACAGTAACATTGTTTGATGTTGATGGTGCAATTACAAGTAGTGCTAAAGATGCTACTTTACGTGTAACTGATGGTTCTGAGTATACTTCATATGTAGTAAGTCCAGTTGGAACAGTATATGATGAAACAGCTACTGCAACTAAATTAAATAATGCAGAGTATAATAAAACTGTAACTGTTAAAGGAGTACTTGGAGACGGAAGTAAAGTGACTTTAACTAATGGTACTGATTATACTGTAGGTTCAACTGATACAACTTTGAATGCTGATGTAGCTAATGGAGTTATTGATGTAACTTCAGCATACACTTATGGCACTGGTGTAACTTCAGTTGTTAAACCAATAACTGTAACAATCAATGCAACTGGTGAGAAATTCACTCAAGATGTTACTATTTCTAAAGTAGCTCCTAAAGTAACTAAATTAGATGTTGTTGCTGAAGGTGAAGGTCAAGAATTTATTGACGGAGATGATATAGCTCTATTAACTAAATTTAACTTTAATGCTATTACTAACGGACAATTCAACTTTGCAGACTTAGATGCACAAGCAGATGTTGTAGCAACTGATCAATATGGAGTATCGGTAGTTTTAGATGCATCAGGAGATGCTTTCCCAGACACTACTGTAATTGCAGATAGTACATTAACTTTTACTAAAGTAGATGGTAGTGTTGCATTCGCAGCAAATGGATCAACTAGTGCTACAGTAACAGAACTTCCATTAAACTCAATATTTAATGTTGTTCTTTCTACTGGTGGAGTAAACACAGATACAATTAAAGTAACTAATGTTACTGCTTATTCTACAAAGGCAGTATTAGCACTAGCAGCTACAGAAGAATTCAATGATGCATTAGATCTTAATAACTCATTAATAGGTGGTACTGCTAATAACACTACAAAAGAAATCACAATTACTGATGAAAATGCAACATCTAATTCTGGTGCATTTGAAAGACTTGCAGAACTTAATGTAACTGGAGTTAAAATCGGTAACAGCCCAGTAATACTTACTAATGACCCAGTTGCTGCAAAAGCAGCAGTTCTTGCTTATATCGAAGCTAATGGCTTAGATACTGATAGAACAGTAATATTTACTATAACTGGTTCAAATGGCGCAGTTATCACTCAAACTTATACTTTGTTGGCACTTTAATCTTTAGGTCAACAGGTAATGAACAATAATTAATAATAAAAAGAGAATGACAGTTGTAAAAGCTGTCATTCTCTTTTTTTTGTGCGCTTCTTGACAAGTTGAAAGTCATATGACAGTATATTAAAAAAATGTGATTTTTACATGAAATACTATTTATATACTATTTATGAACCTAGTCAAGTTAATCTCCATTTTCTATGATATTATAAATATTTTCTGGTACTATGCTGAAATTTTCACATCCCATTTAGTTATAATGGAAAACTTCAACCCAAAAGTCTCTTTAAGAAAATATAAATATGAAAATGCCAAGAAAAATGCAACTATATTGTCGCCACAACCGTTATATAAGAGGTGAACAAGAAAACTTATATATTAGATTATAACTTTTAGAAGAAATTTAAACCTTAATCAATATTTGTTTAGGGGAATTAATAATAAATATTAAGAATAAATATAAATAATAAACAAAAAAATGGAGGAATAAATACATGAATAAAAAAATAACAAGTTCAGTTCTTGCTGCTTTACTAATAGCGGGATCAACATCTTTCACGACATTTGCAGCAATGAAAAATGGTACTGTGGTAATAGGTACTAAAGCTTATGACTTATTTTATGCTAATGACCCAGCAAATGCTTCAGAAATAGGTAATGAAGTAGTTGCAGGTGGAGCAGTTTATGTTAAAGATTTCAACGGAGACTGGTTTGACAATCTTTCAGGGCTCGCAGCATCTGCTGGTGTTATACCAGCAGTAGTTTACAAGAGTGCTACTCAAACAATTAGCTTTAATGCTGCAGACACAGATACTGGTGGCGTTGTTATAATTCCTGATCCGGTTAAAGATGTAACTGCTCCAGTTCTTAATGCAGTATCCTTCACTATTGGACAAACTGTTTCAGCTACTAAAGATGCTAATGGTGATTACAAACTTTCCTTAGTGGGTTTAAGTGACACTGCTATGTTTACTGCCATAAATTTAAGTGCTAGCGAAAAAGCGACAATAAAAATTTATTTTAAAGGAATGTCTAAAACTGTTACAACCGATAGTTCTGGTCAAGTTACTATTCTTGTATCAGATCTACTTGGAGCACTTGACCCTCAAAAGGATGGTATATCTGTAAAATCTTTAAAAAGTGTTCTTACAAATGGTACTGGTAATTTAACTGCCACACTTACAGACTTAGCATCAAACGAAAAAACAGTAAATATCACTATTTCTGCTAACTAATTTAGTTTGCAAAAAAACAAAGAAAATATTATAAAATTGGTTTATTTTATATAAACAATTATTTACCTCAGATGTAAATAATGATATAATATGGACATATGATTTTTTACTAGGAGGAACTACAGATGAATGAAGAAATGGACATTAATATTGAAGATTATCTAATAATAATAAAAGAAAGGATATGGTTAATAGTTTCAATAACTTTGGCAGCTGTCATACTGGCAGGTGTATTAAGCTTTTTTATTATAAAACCAACTTATCAAGCCAGCACAAGTATAATAGTGGGTAAACCACAGGCCACTGATAGTCAATCCTCGCAATTAAATAGCGATATAACCATGTATCAAAATTTACTTGTAACCTATAGTGAAATTGCTAAATCTGATTTAGTAGCACAGGGGGCTTTGAACAGATTAAAGGGTTATTTAACAATAGATCAAATCAAAGGTAGTATTACAGTTACGCCCCAAACTGGAACTCAAATTCTTATGATTACAGCTAAAAGTAAAAATCCAGAAGAGGTGTTTAACATTGTAAATGCTATTTCAGCTTCATTTATAGAATCCTCAAAAAAGGTTTATCCTACAGGTGGAGATATACAAGTAATGGATAAGGCTGTTATTCCCAAAAATCCAATTAGTCCAAATAAAAAATTAAACCTAGCAATTGCGTTTTTTATAGGATTAATGGTTTCAGTTGGAATTGCGTTTCTTCTCGAATACATGGATGACACTATAAAGACAGAAACGGATGTAGAAAAATACTTAGGGTTACCAGTACTCGGAGTAATACCTAGAATAATAGAAGATAAAAAATAGGAAGGTGCTAGGATGATTGATATACATAGTCATATACTTCCAGGCATTGATGATGGCTCAAAGGATATGGAAATGAGCATTAAAATGTTAAAACTAGCAGAGGCAAAAGGCACTAAAACCATAGTAGCTACACCTCATTATATATGGGGTAGATATGAAAATTATTATGATAAGATATTTGCCTTATATCAGGAATTAAAGCTTCAAGCCAAAGCCTCAGGAATAAACATAGAAATACTTTTAGGACAAGAAGTAATGCTAGACCAACATTCACTCAAACTCTGTAAAGAGAAAAAGCTAAGAGGTATTAATGGAACAAGCTACCTGCTTATTGAATTCCCTATGGATAAATTGCCTAAGGATGCCATAGATTTAATTTACGAGCTAAGGCTTCTTAATATTAGACCTATAATTGCACATCCAGAAAGATATGAATACATATATGAAACACCCACTGCTATAAATGAGTTTATTGAAGAAGGATGTTTGTTTCAAATTAATTCAGGAAGTCTACAAGGTCTATTTGGTAAGAAAATTCAAAATTGTGCCAAATTATTGGTGCGAGAAGGCTTGGTAAATTTCATAGCATCTGATGCTCATTCTCTAAATAGAAGATGCCCAGGTCTTATAGAAGGATTTAGAGAGGCTAAAGTCTTAGATAGTTTAATAGAAAAAAAGATATCAGGGAATTTAGAACTGTTGCTCTTAGACAAAACTATAGAAATGAACATGGAAAAAATAAAAAAAAAGCGGGGCATATTTCAGATATTTAAACATTAATTGTTCTTTTAAAAAATATTTTGTAAAGGTAGTGAATCAAATGAAAGGTTTAGACTTAATAACATTTAAGGAACCTAACTCACCAATGTCAGAGTCATATAGAACCCTTAGGACTAATATCCAGTTTTCCTCCTTTGATAAAAAGATTAAAACTATACTTGTAACTAGTTCAGGACCAGGAGAGGGTAAAACTACTACTTCTTCAAATTTAGCTATGGTTATGGCTCAAGGCGGAAATAAGACTTTATTAATAGATTGTGATCAAAGAAAACCACAAGTACATAAGGTTTTTGGACTTTCTAACGAAAAGGGTTTGTCAAACATTTTGGTAAATGAAAATGAAATAGATATAAATACAGGGGTGCATAAAACAGATCAACCAAACCTTCATATTTTATCTTCAGGCACAAGGCCTCCAAATCCAGCTGAACTTTTAGGCTCAGACAAAATGAAAAATTTCATTGAGGAATTAAAGAAAACTTATGACTTTATAATTTTAGATACGCCTCCAATAGTATTGGTTACAGATGCACAAATTCTAGCCCAATATGTAGATGGTTGTTTGCTTGTTATATCTTCAGGAGAGGCAGAACGTGATTCAGTAATTAAAGCTAAATCACTCCTTGAGAAGGTTAATGCAAAAATATTGGGGACTGTACTTAATAAAGTGGATTCAAAAAAGAAAGGTTATTATCATTATCAATATGAGTATGGTGAAACCAATAAAGGAGACAAAATTAGAAAGAGAGCAAAATGATAGAATTATTTTAAACCATAGTTTTTATCTTAAACAAGGTAAAAAATTATGGTTATCGTTTTTTTAAAGAATATTCTTATGAAAATTTTACATATATGTATATTAATAGACTGATTAAAGAAATGGAAGATTTGCCATATAATTGGCGAAGTTGTATAATAAAGTTAAGTATTATGTAGAATTAAAAAAGTGGGGGATAACATGAAAGTACTGGGTAAATGGAAAAAAATTATATTAATACTAAGTGATGCAGTTTTAATAAACTTAGCATATATATTAGCTTTCTATTTTAGATATAATTATAAAAATTTCAAGTTTTATTCAAGTGATTACAAAGAGATAGCTATAATTGTAACAGTTATCTATATAACTTGTTTTTATCTCTTCAAGCTTTATGAAAGCCTTTGGAGTTATGCAAGTGTAGATGAATTTATGTTGGTTATTGGTGCATGTCTAACTGCTAATATTGCTATGATTGTTTTTGTTAGAATTATTGGACATCCCTTCGCATATGGAGTAAGTATAGTAGCTTGTGCTTTTTCAATTATTTTTATAGTCGGGTTTAGAATGTCCTTTAGGATTTATGGTAGATTTGAAAGTATGGTAAATTGTAATGCTAGTACAATTGTTCAATCAAGGGTAATGATAATTGGAGCTGGGTCAGCTGCAGCTATGGTTATAAAAGAAATGAGAAGAAGTAGCCAAAGTAAGTATTTACCTGTAGTTGTCATTGATGATGAAGTTTATAAAAAAGGAAACAATATTGTGGGAGTAAAAATACTTGGAAACAGGAAAGACATTCCCAGGATTGCAAAAGAAAAAAATATTCAAACAATACTTATAGCTATCCCGACAATAGGTGAAGTCGATAAAAAACAAATCCTTGAGATATGTAAGGGAACGAATTGCAAAATAGAGATAATTCCAGGCATGTATGAAATAATAAACGGGAAAGTTTCCTTAAATCAAATTAGAAAAGTAGAAATTGAAGATTTATTAGGACGTGAAGCAGTAAAACTTGATATGAAAGGCATAGAAAGTTATATTCATAACAAAACTATATTAGTCACAGGTGGCGGTGGGTCTATTGGTTCAGAGTTGTGTCGTCAAATTTTAAAATTCGATCCGAAACAATTAGTTATTTTTGACATATATGAAAACAATGCTTATGATCTGCAAATGGAACTTCAATATAAATATCCAAAGTTGAATTTAAAAGTACTTATAGGATCGGTTAGAGATAAAAAAAGATTAGAAAACATCTTTGAAGTCTATTCACCAAATATAGTTTTCCATGCCGCGGCACATAAACATGTTCCATTAATGGAAGTAAGCCCTATGGAAGCTATAAAAAACAATGTATTTGGTACATATAATGTAGCAGAGTGTGCACATAAGTTTAACGTAGAAAGATTCGTTATGATATCCACAGATAAAGCAGTAAACCCAACCAATGTTATGGGTGCTACTAAAAGAATGTGTGAAATGATTATACAATCTTTTGACAAAACAAGTAAAACACATTTCGTTGCAGTTAGATTTGGAAATGTACTTGGAAGTAATGGATCAGTTATACCACTATTTAAAAAGCAAATAGCTCATGGTGGCCCAGTTACACTTACTAATAAGTATATAACTAGATTTTTTATGACTATCCCTGAAGCAGCACAATTAGTGCTTCAATCTGGAGCATATGCCCAGGGTGGAGAAATATTCGTGCTTGATATGGGGCAACCTGTTAAGATTTATGATTTAGCTTGGGATTTGATAAAACTTTCAGGGTTTGTTCCTAATAAAGATATAAAGATTGAAATTACGGGGCTACGCCCAGGTGAGAAGCTTTATGAGGAATTGATGATGAGCGAAGAAGGGCTTACTAATACTAAACATGAAAAGATATTTGTGGGGAGACCGACGTTTAGTGATTTAGGTGAGATCAAGGTGAAGATGAGGGAACTTGAAGGGGTTATAAAGGAAAATGATGTACAGGCTTTAATTAGTAAAATAGGAGAAATAGTTCCAACGTACAACAGAAGTATGGAAGAATGTGCAGCTACTACCGTAGCAAAATAATTAGAAAACAACAAAACAATTAAGGGGGCTCAATTGTGGGAAAATTTTTAAATGTTATAGTTAGTTTAATATTATTAGTGTTATTATCACCATTATTTTTAATTGTGGGGATAATGATAAAGTTAAATTCAAAAGGACCAGTATTTTTTACGCAGATGAGAATTGGTAGGAATAATAAATTATTTAAATTTTATAAGTTTAGGACAATGAAAACTGGAACTCCAAACGTTGCAACTGACAAACTTGATAGTTCAGTAAGTTACGTAACTAAAATCGGGAATATTTTAAGAAAAACTAGTATTGATGAGCTTCCACAAATAATTAATATTCTTAAAGGTGATATGGCTTTTGTAGGACCAAGGCCAGCATTATATAATCAATATGAGCTTAAAGACTTAAGAACAGAGGTAGGAGTTCATAAATTACTTCCAGGAGTTACAGGGTGGGCTCAGATTAATGGCAGGGATAATAATGATGATCATGAGAAAACGAGGCATGACGTATATTATTTAGACAATAAGTCAGTGAGGTTTGATGCAAAAATAGTATTTAGAACAGTATTTAAAGTTTTAAGAGCAGAAGGAATCCTTGATGGTGCACAGAAACAGACAATTAATGAGGCTAGGTCTAAAGATATTTCGGCATAAATTTGGAGTGATTAATAATGTGTAATTTGCTAATTATTGGTGCTGGTGGACAGGGTAGAGTAGTGGCAGAAACTGCAGAACTTGAAGGCCGATGGGAAAACATTATGTTCTTAGATGATAGGATTGACGTTGATTTTGTTTTGGGGCATAGGATTATTGGTAGAATGGATGAGTATGAACAATTAAAGGATCAATATGAATATGCTATTGTATGTATAGGTGATAATGAGAAAAGATTAGATTTGATTAAAAAAATATTAAAGGTTGGGTATAAAGTTCCGGTGATTGTTCATCCTAGAGCATTTGTGAGTAAGTATAGTAGTGTTGGAGAAGGAAGTGTAATACTTGCAGGAGTTGTGATTAATACAGGTGCTAAGATTGGCATGGGTTGCATTATTAATATTAATAGTTGTATTGATCATGATTGTGTAGTTGGAGATGGAGTTCATGTTTGTAGTGGGGCGGTTGTTCGGAGTATGTGCAGAGTTGGAACGGGAAGTTATATTGGGGCTGGAGCGGTTGTTAAGAGTGGAGCTGTTATGGGAGAGAAATTTGTGTTAAATGATGGGAACGTCGTGAGTGCTGTTACTGAGTAAATAGTGCAGAGTTGAGTAATAGGGAGATGAAAATATGAACAGCAAAGAGTTGGTGTCAATAATAACACCGGCGTATAATTGTGAAAAGTTCATTTCTGAAACAATCGATAGTGTATTAGCTCAAACATATACTAATTGGGAAATGATTATTGTCAATGATATGTCAACAGACAACACAGAAAACATAATAAAAGAGTATGCTGAAAAGGATAATAGAATAAGGATTATTAACCTAACTGAGAATTCTGGAGCTGCAGTAGCTCGTAATACAGCTATAGAGAATTCATTGGGTAGATTTATTGCTTTTCTTGATTCCGATGATAGGTGGAAAAACGACAAGCTACAGAAGCAACTTAAATTTATAACACAAAATAATTATGGATTTACTTTTACTGGTTACGAATACATAAAAGATGAAAATAATGACAAGGAAAAAGTATTTAAAGTTCCTCATAGTCTTAATTATAGCCAAGGGCTTAAAAATACAGTCATTGGTTGTTTAACTGTTGTAATAGATAAAAATATTGTTGGTGACTTTAGAATGCCATTGATTAGACGTGGACAAGATAACCTGACTTGGTTAATGTTGCTTAAAAAAGGACATATTGCATACGGCTTGAATATAAATCTTGCAGAATACAGGAGAGTAGCAGGTTCACTATCAAACGATAAAATAAAAGCCTTAAAAAGACAATGGTCCAACTATAGAAATGTAATTAAATTACCGTTTTTTAAATGTGTATACTATTACTCATTTTATGTTTTAAATAATGTAAAGAAGTATTATTTTTCTAAATAGCAATAGGGAGTTAGGGGATACAATCGATGAAGATAACAGTAGCAGGAATAGGTTACGTGGGCATATCCAATGCAGTGCTATTAGCCCAGCACAACGAAGTTATAGCACTAGATATCATACAAGAAAAAGTTGATATGATTAACAATAAAAAATCACCTATTATTGATAAAGAAATAGAGGAATATTTAGCAACAAAAGAATTAAATCTAACGGCAACGACAGATGCCTATAAGGCTTATAAAGACGCAGAGTATGTGGTTATTGCAACGCCGACCAATTATGATCCGGATAAAAACTATTTTAATACAAGAACCGTGGAAGCTGTTATCGCAAATGTATTATCCATTAACCCAGATGCAGTAATGATTCTTAAATCAACCGTGCCTGTAGGTTATTCAGAAGGAATTAGAGGAAAGTTCGAAACGGATAATATTATTTTTTCACCAGAGTTTTTAAGAGAAGGTAAGGCGTTATATGATAATTTATACCCTTCACGTATTGTTGTAGGTGAGCAGTCAGAAAGAGCAAAGAAATTTGCAGATTTATTGGTAGAAGGAGCTATTAAAGAGGATATTTCTATATTATTTACTAATTCAACGGAAGCTGAAGCTATTAAGCTTTTTGCTAATACATACCTTGCGTTGCGTGTTGCATATTTTAATGAACTTGATACCTATGCAGAAGTAAGAGGTCTAGATTCGAAACAAATTATTGAAGGAGTATGTTTCGACCCTCGTATAGGCACACATTACAACAATCCCTCTTTTGGTTATGGTGGTTATTGTTTACCCAAAGATACAAAACAGTTATTGGCTAATTATGAGGACGTTCCCAATAATATAATGAGTGCTATCGTCGATGCCAATAGAACAAGAAAAGACCATATAGCGGAAAGTATATTGGCAAGAAAACCTAAAATTATTGGTATTTATAGATTGACGATGAAGATGGACTCGGATAACTTCAGGCAATCTTCTATTCAAGGGGTTATGAAACGAATAAAGGCAAAGGGTGTTGAAGTTGTTATATATGAACCAGCATTAAAAGAAGATGATTTTTATAATTCTAGAGTAATTAAAGACTTGGTTGAATTTAAGAAGGTATCAGATGTGATAGTTGTTAATAGAATGTCTGATGAAGTTAGGGATGTTATGGACAAGGTGTATACGAGGGATTTGTATCGTAGGGATTAAAATAAATTTATAAAAATAATTCTGAAAAATCATTATGACAATGGATAATTAATATTGAGAAGTAATTCAAGTGCTATACAATAAGAAGCTATAGAAATGATAACATTTTGTTAGAGATATATTATATGGAGGTAAAATATGAAAAATATTTTAAATAACCAGGTACATACGTATTTAATAGATGAATACTCTACAGACCCGATATATGAATTTTTGAAAAAATCTTCATGTTTTGATATTATAGTGCCTGGTGATACAGTTGTTCTAAAACCAAATTGGGTGAGAGAATCACATTTAGAAAATGATGATTGGGATTATGTTATCACACATCCTACTGTAATAGAAGCAGCATTTAAGCTTGTAATTGAAAAATTAAGGGGTAAAGGAGAGGTAATAATTGCAGATGGACCACAAACGGATTCATCTTTCAAAAAAATAGTACAGCATATGAATATTGATTATTGGTATGAATTAGGTAAGAAAAATGGTATTAAGTTAACAATTCTAGATTTAAGAGATGAAGAATGGATAAGTAAAGATGGTGTGATACTAAGAAGAATTAAATTAGATGGTGACCCAAAAGGCTCAGTGGATGTTAATTTTCTTGGAGAAAATAGTGAATTTTATGGACATATTAAATCTAAACGAGGGTATTTTGGAGCATCCCCAGATATTGAAGAAGTAAATAAAGCTCATGATGGAAATAATAATAAATATAGAGTATCTAGAACCGTTATTGACGCAGATGTATTTATTAATTTACCTAAACTTAAAACTCATAAAAAATCTGGTATCACATGTTGTTTAAAAAACCTAGTTGGAATAAATACATATAAGAATTTTTTGCCTCATCATACTGAAGGAACTCCTGAAGAAAATGGCGATCAGTATCCAGATAGTTCAAGAAAAAGAAAAATAGAAGGTTTTTTACTTAGTAAATTTAAAAAAATTATAAAAATTAAGAAAAATAATATTTTAATTGGAGAATTATTAAGAGTAATTAGAAAAAGTGGAGAAAAGGCATTTGGATCAACCAGTAAATCGTTAAGAAATGGAAGCTGGTATGGTAATGATACACTTTGGAGAACAATTATAGACTTAAATAAAGTTTTACTTTATGCTAACACAAATAATACTCTTAAAGAAGATAATTGGGTAAATACAAAAAAATATATAGGAGTAGTTGACGGAATAAAAGGTGGCGAAGGTTGTGGGCCTATGGCACCTGATCTTATCAATAGCAATATGATAATAGTGGGGAAGAATCCTCTTATAATTGATTGTGTTTGTGCTAAGCTAATAGGATTCGATTATAAAAAAATACCTTCTCTAATTAATGCATTTAAAATTAAGAGATATAAAATTTTTGATGGTAGCTACGATGACATTGATGTTATTAGTAATAAGTTTGAGTTTAATAAAAAGTTAAAAGATATAGATAAGAAGGATGTCTTAAACTTTAAACCACACATTGGGTGGAAGGGTAACATAGAATTAAATGAATAATTAATCAATTTAAAAAGTACTTAGAGTATTTTTGATAGGAGGTAAAATGTTAAAACAAATATATAATTTTAGCCCAATGTGGTTTCAAAATATTATGTTATCAATATATTCAGAACGTAGTAGTAAAAAGAGATATCCAGATAACATAGACCAGATTATTTTTGAAAAACAGAAGATTGAGATGTTACCTAGAGAAAAGATAGAAGAACTAAATACATTTATGTTAGAAACAATTCTCAAGTACTCTTCAGAAAATGTTGAGTATTATACGAGGGTTTTTAAAAAAAATAATTTTACGTTTAATACTAATGTTAATGAAGAGGTAAAAAAGATATCTTTTTTAAATAAAGAGATTATCATAAATAATTATAAAGAACTTATATCAAAGGAATTTCAAATTAAAGATTTAATAAAAGATTCTACAAGTGGAACCACCGGGACGCCATTAAAAATATACAAAGATATTAATACATATAGAGAATCATTTATTACCTGGGAAGTTTTACGAAGAAATAATGGTGTTAAAATCGGAGATAAAAGAGCAACCTTCTTTGGCAGAGAGATAGTATCGATGAATGAGAAAAACAATTTTTGGCGTTATAATGCTTATCAAAACCAATTATTATTTTCGATTTTCCATATAAAAAATGAAAATGTTATAAATTATGTAAAAAAATTAAATCAATTCAAACCTATCTTCATAGAATCATATCCAAGTGCCATATATATATTAGCTAAAATGGTGAAGGAACAGGGTTTAGAGCTAAAGTTTCAAACTAAGTGTATATTTACAACTGCTGAGAACTTAGAACCATATATGAGGGAAGTTATTGAAGACATTTTTAAGACAAAGGTAATAGATCAATACGGATCAAGTGAATCAGTTTTATTTTCTTCAGAATGTGAAAAAGGAAATAAACATATATTTCCAGGATTTGGACATTCAGAAGTTTTAAAAAATGATGGTACAACTAGTGAAGTTGGATATGGAGAATTGGTAGTTACTGGATTGTTTAATAAGTCAATGCCATTTATTAGATACAAGACAGGAGACATTGTTGAATTGGCTTATAAAAAATGTTCTTGTGGTCGACAATCGAAGATAATAACTAGAATTGACGGGAGAAAAGAAGATATTATTACAACTCCTGATGGAAGGCAGATTGGTAGATTAGATCACATATTTAAAGGATTAAAAAATATTAAGGAAGCTCAAATTATACAAGAATCATTGGATGAAATTATTATTAAAGTTGTACCTGGAATAGGTTACTCTAAAAAAAGTGAAAATGAGTTTATTAATGCATTGAAATTTAGGTTAGGTAATAAATTTAATTACAGAATTGAACTTGTAGAAAAAATACCACGTGAGAAAAATGGGAAACTCAGAGCTGTAATATCAAAAGTAAGAAAAGTGTAATAAAAGAAGTAAATTGAGATATTACTTTTATTTGTAACTTTAGTTTATGCATAATAATAATATTAAGTAAAATTAATAAAATTTGTAATTAACCATAATATGTATAGTTAAAAAAATTTTAAACGTGATTTTAGGATTTTAAATACCCTAGTAAATGATTAAGAAGTGATTTGAAAATATTTTTATAAAAAGAAAAGCTACAACTAGGACGGTGAATTTAGATGGCAAAGGTAAATCAAAGTTTAGAGTTAGCAATTTTGGTAATTTCATGTGATGCTTACAGTGATGCTGCTGATGTTTTTTTTGAACTTATTAAAAAGTATTGGACAGATTGCAAATACCCATTATTTTTTATTAATAATTCTATAATAAGAAATTATAACAATACTACGCTTATTAATGCAGGTAATGAACTAGAGTGGAGTGGGCGACTTAAAAAGTCTTTATCACAAATTAATGAAAAATATGTACTCTTTATGCTTGAAGACTATTATATTTCTAAGAAGGTTAATTCAGATGATATAGCTAATGCTTTAAAGATAATGGAACAAGAAGGGTTAAAATACTATCGGATAACCAATTTCCCAAAACTAAAAGGCACATTTAAAAATTACAACTTTCTTTCTACAATTCCTGATAATCAGCGTTATGGGATTAATTTGCAAGCTGCTATATGGAGAAAAGATTTCTTGCTTGATATATTAGGAGAAAAGGATTGTTCAGCTTGGGAAATAGAAACAGATCAACTTAAATATGTTAAGAATCAATTCACTGAAAACATTGAAGGGTGTGTTGTAGACACAAGAAATATTATTGATATTTATAATGGCGTTATAAAAGGAAAGTGGGTTCCAAAAACCTTGAATCATTTGAAAAAAGGTGGTTATATCGTTCCTGAAGGCGAAAGGGAAAAGATGTCAATTAATAGTCGACTTGTAATGTCACTAAAGCTAATAGGTGCTGATGTTTTATCAAATAATATGCAGAAGGGCTTAAAACCCATTTTATCAAAATTAGGTTTTAGATTTACATCCAAATATTAATTTAAGAAAAGAGGAAACGATTATGTTTAAAGACAAAACTTTATTAATTACTGGTGGAACAGGTTCGTTTGGTAATGTTATATTAGAACGTTTTATTAATTCTGAAATTAAAGAAATTCGTATTTTTTCTCGAGATGAGAAGAAACAAGATGATATGCGTAGGCATTATCAAAATGAAAAAATCAAGTTTTATATAGGTAATACAAGAGATTTGCAAAGCTTAAATAATGCAATGCATGGTGTGGATTTTGTTTTTCATGCAGCAGCATTAAAGCAAGTACCAAGTTGTGAGTTTTTTCCGCTTGAAGCAGTTAAGACAAATATTATTGGTACAGATAACGTCTTAACATCGTGTATTGACTCAGGAGTAAAGAAAGTGATTTGTCTATCAACAGATAAAGCTGCATATCCTGTAAATGCAATGGGAACATCTAAGGCGATGATGGAGAAAATTTTTGTTGCTAAGTCAAGAACCGTTCCAACAGCAGAAACACTAATATGTGGAACACGTTATGGTAATGTTATGAATTCAAGGGGATCAGTTATTCCACTTTTTATAAATCAAATCAAGAATGGACAACCTTTAACAGTCACTGAACATACGATGACTCGTTTTATCATGAGTTTACAGGAAGCTATGGATTTAGTTATCTATGCATTTAAACATGCTGAAACAGGAGATATTATGATTCAAAAGGCACCTTCTTGCTACATAGGAGATTTGGCGCAGGCTATAAAGGAAATATTTCATGCTGATAATGAAATTAAAACAATTGGAATTAGACATGGCGAAAAAATGTACGAAGTCTTAATGACTAAAGAAGAAGCAGCAAAATCGATTGACATGGGAGATTTCTTTAGGATACCAGCTGACAACAGAGATTTAAACTATGAGAAATACTTGAACATTGGTTCTCAAAAAATATCTCAGACAAATGAATATACATCACAGAATACTAAGATACTTACAGTTGATGAAATTAAAGAAAAGTTACTTTCAGCAGTAGAAATTCAAAAGGAACTTGCCATTTATTCACATGAAGTTCAAAAGGAAGTAGCAAGTGGAAGGGTTGATTAAATGAAAATTTTAGTAACAGGTAGTAATGGTTTTTTGGGAAAGAACCTTATTGCTAGACTTAATAAAGATGATCAAAATGATATTGTAGTGTTTACACATGAAAATACAATTACTGATCTTGAACAGTTATGTGCAAACTGTGATTTCGTATTTCATTTTGCAGCAGTTCAAAGGCCTGACAATACTGAGGACTATATGTCAATTAATTATATACTTACAGAAGCAATAATTAAGTCTTTAGAAAAAAACAATAATGGTTGTCCCATAATGTTTTCTTCTTCAATACAAGCAGAAACTGATAATCCATATGGAATAAGCAAACGTGCAGAAGAAGAACTATTTTTGAAACATAAGGAGGCGTTTGATAGAATAGTATATATATATCGTTTTCCTAATTTATTTGGCAAAGGGGCTAAACCGAATTATACAAGTGTAGTTGCAACCTTTTGTTATAATATTTGGAGATGTGCCCCAATTACAATCAATAATCCTACAGCTATAATTAATTTTACATACATTGAGGATGTCTTAGATAGCTTAGTAGGATTATTAAAGAAGCAGTTAATTACAGAAAATAATTATATAGAAATTGAGCCTGTATACCAGGTCACTCTTGGTTGGCTTGCGTACATGATAGGTAATTTTAAGGATAATCCTTATAGTAATAAAAAGATTAATTGGAATGATGAATGCACTAACAAGTTGTATCAGACTTATCTAACATATTCAACAAAAAGTATTAGGTAGAATAGGAGAAACCAATGATAGGAATTGTTATACTAAATTATATTAATTGGAATGATACAAAATTATGTATTGAAAGCATTTTTGAAAATGAAAAAAAACTTAAATATCATATTTACGTAGTTGATAATAATTCACCTGTAAAATGTCCTATTGATCTAAGTTTGATATTGAATGACGTAAGCATTACATTATTAAAAGCGAGTAAGAACAGAGGGTATTCTGCAGGAAATAATATTGGAATTAATAAGGCAATTAATGATGGTTGTCAAGAAATACTATTAACAAATAATGATGTTTTATTTAAAGATAATAGCATATATGAGTTATACAAATTTTTAAGGGGAAATGAATTGGTTGGTATTGTAGGACCTAAAATATATTTAACTAATGGTAAAATTCAAATGATTAATATGGGTATAAAGACTGGATTAAAAGAAAAATATATGTATTTATTAAGGAAGACAATTTTTTATCCATTTGTTAAAACGTTTATAAATAAATTTTGTGCTTTAGAACAAGATTTATCTAAACCTTTTGAAGTTCATTCAGTTTCTGGATGTTGTTTTATGATGAGCGAGAACTGCGCAAAGGAAATTACTCCTTTAGATGAAAATACTTTTTTATATCAAGAGGAATTAATAATTGGCTTTAAAATGGAAGAGGTAGGGTATAAAACAATGTATGTTCCTAATAGTGAGGTGATACATGCTCATGGACAAACTACAAGTCAGATTAAAGCTTTCTCGTATACCTGTTTAGTCGAGAGTGAACTATATTACTTTAAGAGGTATTTAAAGTCCACTGCAGTAACGCTGTTTCCACTTTACATTATAAGAACAACAAAATATTTAGGAATGTCAATTAAATATAAAGATTTCAGAACTAACTTGATGGATTATTTCAAGGGTACTATACAAAAGTTGCTACAAAAATATTAAAATTTTCATGTGTAATCAGAATTAGCGTAAACATTTAAAAAATATCTTTCTCTAAATTTAATGGAGAATACTCTGATAAATATTATCAAAAATAAAATCATGAAACTACACGGGATGAGGTTAACTATGTTTATAATTTTTATTTTATTTAGTGTAATTTTCTATTTAATTAGTATCACTATGTACAAAGCCCGGATAAATCCCATAACAATTTATTTAAGCATATGGGTATTATGTGTATCACTTCATCAAAGTGGATTGATATATTATTACGAACTAACCAATACCACATGGATAGTTCTTATATCATCAGAAGTTATATATGTTATTGGCTGTATGGTAGGCGTTATGTTCTCTAAAAATAGAATTCAAAAAAAATCATATTCAATAAACAATTTAGAATCATTAAGAAAAACATTAAGACATTATATAATAATATTATCATTGATAGCATCTTTATCAATTATTCCAAAATTATTTTATGTAGTTCGAATATACGGTATTAATCTAATTTCTAATATTTCTCAAATATACTTAGATTCAATAACAGAAAAAATGAACTATGCAGGTACATTTAATACAGATGGTTTTATTTTTATTTCAGTTGTATTTTCTGCAATTTATTTATATAAATTTGAATTTGATAAAGTTATTTTATTACCTTTATTATTGTTGATCTTAAGTCAACTTACATCTGGATCAAGAGGAAGTTTGGTCTCAGGAATACTGTTATTTATTGCACCATTTGTGTTGAAAAATAGAAATCATAAAAATAAAGATATTGTAAATAAAAAGTCCAAAAAAAGAGTAATAATGGTTGTTGGAATATTATTTATTTTTTTGTTTTTAATAACTTACAATAGAAATGATGGAAATTTTACATTACCATATGCTAGTACATTAATACAATCCTTGTGCTCTAAAAATAAATTCATATACAATATTGTATTCTACGTTAGTTCTCCTATTGCAGTTTTAAATGAATATTTAAAAAATCCTATTCATAGTTATTGGGGAGCAGGAACATTTAGAATTTTTTATATAATCATGGATAAGTTTGGCATTGGTAACTATAATGTTAATTTTATTGAAGAATTTCTCTATTTTATACCAGCTCCATCAAATGCATTAACTTATTTAGGTTCATTAATATATGATTTTAATTATGGTTATACAGTTGTTGTGTTTTTATTAGGATTCTTGTTCAGTATATTCTTTTGTAAAATGCAAAAACACGAAAGTATTTTTATTGAGGTAATAACAGCGACTTGTTTTTGTTTGGTATGTTTGTCGTTTTTTGCGTGGTTTTTACTTTTATCAATATTTTGGTATGTTTTATTAATTGGAGGAGTTTTAGCGTATATTTTAGATCATAAAAAATTACATTGAAAGATATTTAAAAGAAAACCAAATAGAAGAGTGAGGTTAAAAAAGTGAATAGTAAAGCAATCGATTTTATAAAAAATTTCTCATATACAATATCTTCTAATTTGGTTTCCATGGTCGTTTCAACATTAGTAGTATTAATAGTACCAAAATTAATAGGTGCAGAAGAATATGGTTATTGGCAATTATATCTATTTTATGAAGCTTATGTCGGATTATTACATTTTGGATGGAATGATGGAATTTACTTGAGATATGGGGGTAAAGAGTATAAAGATCTTGATAAGGTAATGCTTTTCTCACAGTTTTACATGTTGGTTATTTTTCAACTAATATTAGCTGCAATTATATCTCTTTTTTCTATTCTTTTTTTTACTGGAGGGAATAAGTTATTTATCATTCAAATGATTGCTTTATGTTTAGTAATTACGAATGTAAGGCTTATGCTTTTATATATATTGCAATGTACAAATAGAATAAAAGAGTATGCACGAATTACAATGATGGATAGAATACTATACTGTTGTCTTATTATTACTTTTCTAACTGTAGGAGTTAGAGAATATAAATTAATGATATTGGCTGATTTAATATGCAAATCCATTTCTCTATTTTATGCCATGTATTGCTGCAGAGATATGGCTTTTCGCAAAATTTCCACATTTTATTTTGATTTTAGGGAAGCAATTGAGAATATAAGCGTTGGAATAAAGTTAATGTTTGCTAATATAGCGAGCATGTTGATTATTGGTGTAGTCAGATTTGGAATAGAACGTTCATGGGATGTCTCAACCTTTGGTAAAATATCACTTACACTTAGCGTATCTAATCTAATGATGTTATTTATTAATGCAGTAGGAATTATTATGTTCCCAATTCTTAGAAGGACAGATGAGAAAAAATTACCCAATATATATATAACGATGAGAGATTTTTTGATGGTGATATTGCTGGGTATGCTTATAGTTTATTATCCACTTAAAGTTGTCTTGTCAGCGTGGTTACCTAAGTATGCGGACAGCTTAATGTATATGGCATTGGTTTTTCCTATGTGTGTGTTTGAGGGAAAAATGTCATTACTTATTAATACGTATTTAAAGACTTTGAGAAGAGAAAAATTGATGCTGAAAATAAATTTAGTATCATTTGCTTTGAGTGTATTAATTACTTTTGTAAATACAATATTACTTAAAAATTTAAATTTGGCAATATCATCAATTGTTGTTCTTTTGTCATTTAGATGTGCATTAGCTGAGATGTATTTATCTAAGATTTTATCAATATCATTGTATAAAGATATTATCTTGGAATTAGCTATGACATTAATTTTCATATTAACAGCGTGGTTTTTAAATTCTTGGCTTACAGTCTTGCTATATGGATTTTCTTATACAATGTATTTAATTATAAAGAGAAAAGATATAAGTAACACTATTACAAATATAAAATTCTTAATGAAGGTTTAGGAGATATTTAGTTTATAGAATTACTGAATTTGACGTCGTATGGCTCAAAATTCATTTACATTTTAAAAACATTATGACATGAATATTATTTTCCAGAGTAACTTTAATTTGCTTGTAATCTTGAAAATTTCAGTAAGAATGCTAAAAGATTTTAATTGTAAGTTACCTAAAAAAGTAACAAATCAAGAAAACATAAAGAATTAAATTTTTGTTTCATTAAGTGCATAAGAAAATTCCTTGAAGGTTGAGAGGGTAGGGAATGAAAAAAAATATGTTTCAAAGAATAGAGGTGGTTACTATGAATAATGAATATGAAAAAAGAATGAACTGGGCTGACAATTTAAAAGTTTTAGGAATTTTTCTAGTAGTGTTTGGGCATTGTTATACTATTAATAATGGGATACGGCAATATGTTTATTCTTTTCATGTACCCTTATTTTTCTTTCTGTCTGGGTTATTTTTTAATTCAGGTAAATATACCAACTTTAAATCATTAGTTGTTAAAAAATCTAAATCAATATTGGTACCGTATTTTTTGTTTTCAGCAATTACATACTTATGTTGGATAATTGTTTTTAGAAGAATCGAGGGAAATTTAATAATGGTAAACCCAATGCAGCCTTTATTGGGTATATTGTACTCGAATGCAATAGGTAATTGGATGATATATGATGGTCCGTTATGGTTTTTAACTTGTTTGTTTTTGGTGGAGTTAGAATATTATTTTATTAATAAATATAAAAAAATGAATCTTTTACTTATTTTAATTTTATTTTCAATAATTGGGTTTATAGATAGTAAATATATGATGTTTAGATTTCCATGGAGTTTAGATGTTTCTTTTACAGCAATTGTATTTTATGGGTTAGGTAATTTATTTAAATTAAACAGTAAAAAAATTATATACTTATTTTTAAATAAAAAAAATAGCCTAATTGTTTGTTTGATTTTTTTAACTTTTAGCATTACATTTAGTATTTTAAATGGTCCGATTGATATGAATCTAAATATTTTGGGCAATATAATATATTTTTATATTTCATCTTTGTCGGGAATAGCTTTTTATTTGATACTTTTTATATGCTTTTTAGACTGTAAGTTTAAATTAATTGAATTTATAGCTAAGAACACCATAATTATCATGGCATTGCATGGTATGATTTTAAATTTAACTAAGGGAATATTATTTTTTGAATTTAAGATTCCAAAATATTTATTAAGCCAAAACCCTTTTGTAAGTTTTACAGTATCTGTAATTTGCATTTTCATACTTATCCCTATTATTAAATTTATAAATATGTATATGCCTTTCTTAATAGGTAGAAAAAATTAAAAATTAATCAAATAAATGTTACCGACTGGGTTAACGGACTAAATTTCAATTTTACCTACATGTGATATTGCAATACATCTAAAAGGGGAGGTTCATCGATAAACATCTGTATAAAGGTAGTACACCCTTACACGCTAGTAGGAGAGAGTGTCTGATTTACTACCAATTTGTGTAACAAGTCGCAATATTGGAAAAAACAGTGAACTACAGGTTCAAATGGGATAGTTAATGTGAATTTATTAAATGGGAAGTTGGGTTGAAAAATAAAATACAAGAAACTAAGAAACTTGACGACATCCATGGATGGGAAATAGGAAATTTTAACGAGGGGGTAAAAAATGAAAGGTATTATTTTAGCCGGAGGTTCAGGCACAAGACTATATCCAGTAACAAAAGCAGTATCAAAGCAAATACTTCCAATATACGATAAACCAATGATATACTATCCACTATCTGTATTAATGCTCGCAGGTATAAAAGAAATATTAATTATTTCAACACCAAGAGATGTAGGTACTTTTGAGGAATTACTAGGCGATGGAAGCGATATTGGACTTAAACTACAGTATGCCATTCAAGAAGAACCAAGAGGACTTGCAGACGCGTTTATAATTGGAGAAGAGTTCGTAGGAAATGATAAGGTAGCTTTAGTTCTTGGAGATAATATATTCCATGGTTATGGTTTTACTGAAAGATTAAAAAGAGCTTCAGAAAGAGAAGGTGCTACCATTTTTGGCTACCATGTTAGCAATCCAACAGAGTTTGGTGTTGTTGAATTCGATGAAAATAATAATGTGGTATCCATAGAGGAAAAACCTTCAAAGCCTAAATCAAATTATGCAGTTCCAGGATTATATTTTTATGATAATAATGTAATAGATATAGCAAAAAATATTAAGCCTTCTGCTAGAGGAGAAATAGAAATAACAGCGGTAAATAATGAATATTTAAGAAGAGGCAATTTAAAAGTTGAGCTTTTTGGTAGAGGAATGGCATGGCTTGATACAGGAACTCATAGAGGATTACTTGATGCAGCTAACTTTGTTGAAGCTATTCAAACTAGGCAAGGATTATATGTAGCTTGTATTGAAGAGATTGCTTATAGAAATGGTTTTATAAATATAGAGCAATTATTAAAGATAGCAGAACCATTAATGAAAACTGAATATGGTAAATATTTAGTACAGATTGCTGATGAGTTTAATAAAGCTAATTTAGAAGCGGCAGCTGCAATAGAGTAATGAATGGAGGAATTTATGGGAAAGTTTAATTTTATAGAAACTAAGATAAATGGTATATACATAATTGAACCTAAGGTTTTTGGTGACAACAGAGGATATTTCATGGAAACCTATAATAAAAATGATTTCTTTGAAGCTGGGCTTACAATGGAGTTTGTTCAAGATAATGAATCAAAGTCTAAAAAAGGTGTACTCCGAGGACTTCATTTTCAAACTAAACATACTCAAGGTAAATTAGTTCGTGTTACGCAGGGACAAGTATTTGATGTAGCAGTAGATTTAAGAAAAGGTTCACCTACCTTTGGAAAATGGGAAGGAGTAATCCTTACAGATGAAAATAAAAAACAGTTTTATGTTCCAGAAGGATTTGCTCATGGGTTTTTAGTTATGTCTGATGTAGCTGTATTTAATTATAAATGTACAGATTATTATGCTCCTAAGTATGATAGCGGACTATTATGGAATGATGAAAATATAGCTATAGAATGGCCATTAGAAGGTATAGAGGAAATTTTATTATCAGATAAGGATAAAGTACAAAAGAAACTAAAAGATTTAGAGATACCGTTTGAATATAAAGGGGAGTAAGTAATTATGAAGACTTATTTAGTAACTGGTGGGGCCGGGTTTATAGGTGCAAATTTTGTTCATTATATGTTAGATAAATATTCAGATATAAAAATTATAAATTTAGACAAATTAACTTATGCAGNAANTT
>JGI24143J45723_1000339_pt1 | contig 24546 bp, 19 predicted proteins | sample BarGraIncu00432A_FD_45723 | JGI IMG/M metagenome (IMG submission 45723) | reverse complement strand
ACGTCTCTGCGTCTGACCCGAGGCAGGAGCCGTATGCGGTAGTGCCGCATGTACGGATCTGTACGGGGGGTGCTGGGTAACCAGCATCCCTACCGTGTCCGCGCGACTGGTCGCCTATCTCGGTTATCTTTGGATGGTTTTTTTTTCCTACTCCTGAGCGCGACCCTGGCACTGGACCTCCTGCACGGCGTCCTCGCACTGGCGGGCTGGCTCTGGCAAAAGGAACTTGCGCTGCCGGAGTTGCGGCTACTCTCCATTTCCGGTAACGTTGCGCTGGCCGCAACCCTGTACGGCATCTTCGAAGCGCGCAGCATCAGGGTGGAACGGGTGACGCTGCCAACCCCGAAGCTCCCCAAAGGTGCTGCCAAGGTGCGCATCGTGCTGATCTCGGACGTTCACCTGGGAATCATGGTCGGCAAGCAGGGACTCAAGAGGATTCTGGACAGCGTCGCGACCCTCAACCCGGACCTCCTGCTTTGCACCGGAGACCTGGTTGACGGCCAGATGGATGGCCTTCGGGGGCGCGACCAGGAACTGAGCGCGCTGAATCCACTCCTTGGCAAATTCGCGGTGCTGGGGAACCACGAGGTGTTCGCCGGTCTCGCCGCTTCGGTTGCCTTCATCGAGCGTTCCGGGTTTCGCCTGCTGCGGGGCGAAGCCGTTGTGGTCGGCGACTACCTTACCCTGGCGGGGGTGGACGACCCTTCGGCTCCGCTCAGGGACCACCCGGCGCATGGGGGCGAGGTGGGGGAGGTTGAGGCTGCTGAACTGGCACTGCTGGCGACCCTGCCGCGGGAAAGGTTCACCGTTTTACTGAAGCATCGCCCCAAGGTGGAGCAGGAATCCCGTGGGCTCTTCGACCTGCAGCTCTCCGGGCATGTCCACAAAGGACAGATCTTCCCCTTTAACCTGATAACCCACCTCGTCTACCCGGTAAAAATGGGACTCTCCGGAGAGGGAACCGGGTCGCTGCTTTATGTAAGCCGCGGCACCGGCACCTGGGGGCCGCCGCTACGCGTCCTGGCTCCGCCGGAGGTGACGGTGATCGATCTGGTTTCCTCTCTGCCTTGATTGTCAACCTGATTAAGCCTGCTTGGTTGACGAACCTTTGACTGCTGTGCTAATAGTGTTGGCCTGAAAGCATTGGGTTTGTTCGCTAAAGGAAAGGACACAAGGACTTCAGGGACGCCAGGGACACAAAAAATCCTGAGATTGGGGGGACGGTGGCCACATTTGCCGAAGAACTTAGCGCCTTGCGTGCTGAAGGTTTGTACCGCAGCATGCGGGTTATCCACGGCGCCCAGGGGAGCCGGGTGGAGCTGGACGGCAGGCAGGTGCTGCTTCTTTGCTCCAATAACTACCTGGGGCTTGCGGACCACCCGGCGCTGATAGCGGCGGCGGTTGAGGGGGCGGCCCTGGGGACTGGCAGCGGTGCCTCGCGCCTGGTCTCGGGAACCATGGAACTGCACGACAGGCTTGAGGCGCGCATCGCTTCCTTTAAGGGGACCGAAAAGGCGCTGCTCTTCAACTCGGGTTACGCGGCCAACACGGGGATCATCTCTGCCCTGGTGGGACGGGGTGATGCCATCTTCTCGGACCGGCTGAACCACGCGAGCATCGTGGACGGCGCCCAGCTCTCCAGGGCCGGCTTCTTCAGATATCCGCACCGGGACATGGGGGCGCTGGAGAAGCTGCTTGAGGAGAAGGGGGGCAAGGGGAGGCGCCTGATCGTCACGGACGGCGTCTTCAGCATGGACGGCGACATCGCTCCCCTGGAAAAGCTGGTGCAACTTGCCAGACGTCATGGAGCACTGCTCATGGTGGACGATGCGCACGGCTGCGGCGTGCTCGGCGCGTCCGGGCGCGGGACTGCAGAGCTTTGCGGTGTGCTGGAAGGAATCGATATCCAAATGGGTACGCTCGGCAAAGGGTTCGGCAGCTTCGGGGCTTACGCGGCGGCTTCCGCCGAGATCTGTGAATACCTTGTCAACAAGGCTCGCAGCTTCATCTTTTCGACCTCGTTGCCGCCGGCAGTGCTGGCGGCGTCCCTTGCCGCGCTGGACCTGGTCGACTCACCCGAAGGTGCCCGGTTGAGGGAGCGGCTCGCGAGCAACCTAGCGCTCTTCAAGGAGAGGCTGATCGACTCGGGCTTCCAGACCATGGGGAGCGAGACCCAGATTGTGCCGATTTTCGTCGGCCCGGCCCAGGCGACCATGGAGTTCAGCCGGTTACTTCTTGAAGAAAGACTTTTCGTGCAGGGGATCAGGCCTCCGACGGTTCCGGCCGGCAGCTGCCGCCTGCGCTGCACCATCATGGCGACGCATCAGCCAGCCGACCTGGAATCGGCGGCCGAGACTATCGGTGTGGTTGGTCGGCGGCTGGGGGTGGTTTAACTGCTGGGGTTCTTTGGCTAAAGTGAAGGACTTAAGACACTTCAGGAACTTGAAGGACACAAAAAAACCTTTTGGGTTGGGATTGGAATAGATGGCTTTTGTGGAAACTTTGAATGGCGCAAGACTGCATTATGAAGAGCTGGGGAGCGGTCGGCCTGTGGTCTTTTTGCATGGCTGGGCCATGTCGGCACGCGCCTGGCGCTTCCAGCAGCAACTGGACCCGGCCTGCCGCCTCATCTTCCTCGACCAGCGCGGCCACGGTCAGTCGACTCCCGCTGAGGGCTACACGGTCGAGGCGTTCGCCGGAGACCTGGCGACGTTCTTCGAGCAGTTGGCACTGCGCGATGCGGTCCTGGTGGGCTGGTCCATGGGGGTGCAGGTGGCACTTAAGGCCTTTCCGGCCCTGAGGTCCCGCCTGGCCGCATTGGTCCTGGTCGGCGGGACGCCCAGATTTACCGCTAGCGACGACTACCCGCACGGCCAGCCAGCGCTGGAGGTGAAGGGAATGGGGCTTCGCCTCAGACGCGATTACCAGAAAACAATGGGCGATTTCTTCCGGGGAATGTTCGCCGAGGGGGAGATGGACTCGGCTCAATACCAGCGTATCGTTCATGAGATCGTTATGGGCGGCACTTCCCCCGATCCCGACGCGGTCCGGCAATCTCTGAAGATCCTTTCCGCCGCGGACCTGCGCGACGAACTTCCTTCCGTCGACCGGCCGGTCCTGCTGGTACACGGCGAAATGGACAGCATCTGCCCTGCTGCCGCTTCGGCCTACATGGCGGAGCGGCTCCCGATGGCGACGCTCAGGATCATGGCCGGGTGCGGACACGCGCCGTTCATGACACAGCCCGAAAGGTTCAACCCTCTGGTGCAGGAATTCCTGGCGACGCTGCCAAAACCCCTGGGGTAAGGGCGGATGTCAGTGCTAGTTGCGCCGGCATTACGTGGCGATAGCGACGGTACTGGAAATAGTATGTAGGGGCGAACATCATGTTCGCCCCGGTTCTCGATCTCCACATGCTTGCTTCCTGCGCTAAAAAAAGGGCGAACACAAGGTTCGCCCCTACGCTTAACTTGGATGGTGCTTGATGATGGTTGCTAATATAGACAGGCTCAAGGTGCAGGGCTCTTTTCACCGGCAGGCGGGTGATTATGACAGCCACGCTCTGGTTCAGAAAAAGGTGGTGCAGCGGCTGACCGGCCTGCTGCAGTCGCAGGGGGTGAACCCGGCGCGACTGCTCGATGTCGGCGCGGGCACTGGCAGGCTGCTGGCTGAACTGCGCAAGATCTATCCCGCAGCGCTCGCCGTGGGCGCCGACCTCGCCTTCGGGATGTGCCAGATCGCTGCGGCTAACCTGGCGGGGGAGGGGATCACGCTCGTCAACGCGGATGCCGAAAGGCTCCCCTTTGCCAGCACTTCCTTCGACTTGGTCCTTTCCACCTCGACCTTCCAGTGGCTCGAATCTCTCGACGGCGCCTTTGCGGAGGCGAAGCGGGTGCTGGCGCCGGGAGGGACCTTCTGCTTCGCGCTCTTTGGCGAGAAAACCCTCTTCGAGCTGCGCGACTCTTACAAAAAAGTGCTGGGTAGTGTTGCCGACCGCAGCCACAACTTCTTTTCGCAGTCGGAAGTGCTCGCTGCGCTGCAGCGAGCCGGCTTCTCCGGCTCTCGGGTAAGCTCGGAGATGGAGGTGGAATACCACCAGGATGTCCCCGAGCTGCTGCGCTCCTTGAAAAGGATCGGTGCCGGAAGCGCCGCACCGGTTGCCGGCAAGGGATTGTCGCAAAGGCGGGTGATGCTGGAGATGATGGAGGCGTACCAGGGTGAATACGTCCGTAATGGTGAAATTCCTGCGAGTTATGAAGTCGTTTACGGGTGGGGGAACGTTTAATTTCCCCATCCCCAGCCCTCCCCCTCCGGGAGAGGGAACTTTTTTGATTTCGTAGGGGCGACCGGCGGTCGCCCTGCAATGTTGGCATCTGGTTATTCGCAACCACTAGATTACAAAAGGGGCGCCTCATTCTTTGCTAGGCAGTAGTTTTGTCAGTGGGTGAAAAATGACCCACCATATATTGTGCCCCTGCTGTGAATCCTCAGCAGGGGCACTTTTGCGTCTGATGGGTCGGGCAAAGGCACGGAACGGTATGGCATACAATTGCCAGCCCACCATGCATAAGTTCCAAAACCATCCCGAAATTGCCCAGTTTGGATCTCTGCTGTGCGATAACGCACCCAAAAGACGGTGGCATGCGAGGAACTCCTTACAAAAGAAAGACGTCCTCTACCCGGTTTCCAGAGGCAGAGGACGTCTTTTCGGTAACTTAGCATGCCTATCGGCGGGATTTTGGGCGATCACAACATCTGGTGGATCAAAATCTACCCGCTGGTAAAACTACTGCCTAGCATTCTTTGAGGCGCCCCTTTTTTGATAAATTGTTTCTCATTCACTTTGTGGCAATAAGGGCGACCGCCGGTCGCCCCTACATCCTTTTGTGGACTTGCCGCCCGGATTAGACCCGCGTCAGCTGCCGGTACTTGATGCGGTGCGGCTGGTCGGCTGCGGTGCCGAGACGCGCGTGACGGTCTTCTTCGTATTCGGAATAGTTCCCCTCGAACCAGACCACTTTGCTCTCCCCTTCAAAGGCAAGGATGTGGGTGGCGATGCGGTCCAGAAACCAGCGGTCATGGGAAATGACGACGGCGCAACCGGCAAAATTCTCCAGCGCCTCCTCCAGCGCCCGCATGGTGTTCACGTCCAGGTCGTTGGTCGGCTCATCGAGCAGGATGACGTTGCCGCCCTCTTTGAGCATCTGGGCCAGATGGGCGCGGTTTCTTTCCCCTCCGGAGAGCGTGCCTACTTTCTTTTGCTGGTCGGCTCCGGAAAAGTTGAAGCGTGACACGTAGGCGCGCGAGTTGACCAGCTGCTTGCCGAGCTGCAGCTGCTCCTGCCCGCCGGAGATGGCCTCCCAAATGGTCTTCTCCGGATCGAGCGATTCGCGGCTCTGGTCGACGTAGGCAAGCTTAACGGTCTCGCCGATCTTGAAGGTCCCGGAATCGGGCTGCTCCTCTCCGGTGATCATCCGGAACAAGGTGGTCTTGCCGGCGCCGTTGGGACCGATGACTCCGACGATGCCGCCGGGCGGGAGCCGGAACTCCATCCCTTCCATCAGGAGGTTCTCGCCGTAACCCTTGTTGACTTGGCTCGCCTCTACGACGACTCCACCCAGGCGCGGCCCGGGCGGAATGAAGATCTCGAGGTCGCGTCCGCGCTTCTCGCTCTCCTCGCTGAGCATTTCCTCGTAGGACGCGATGCGCGCCTTTCCTTTGGCGTGGCGCCCCTTGGGCGACATCCTGATCCACTCGAGCTCGCGCTTGAGGGTCTTCTGGCGCTCGGTTTCGGTCTTCTCTTCCTGGGAGAGGCGCTTTTCCTTCTGCTCCAGCCAGGACGAGTAGTTCCCCTGCCAGGGAATCCCCTGGCCGCGGTCCAGCTCCAGGATCCAGCCGGCCACGTTGTCCAGGAAATAGCGGTCATGGGTGACGGCGATGACGGTTCCCGCGTAGCGCTTCAGGTGCTGCTCCAGCCAGGAGACCGACTCGGCGTCCAGGTGGTTGGTCGGCTCGTCCAAGAGCAGGATGTCGGGTTTCTGCAGGAGCAGGCGGCAAAGGGCCACGCGCCTTTTCTCGCCGCCGGAAAGGTTCGCCACGTTGGTATCGGGCGGCGGGCAGCGCAGGGCGTCCATCGCCAGCTCCAGGCGGCTATCGAGGTCCCAGGCGTCCAGATGATCAAGCTTCTCCTGCACCGCGGCCTGGCGGTCGCAGAGCTTCTCCATCTGGGCGTCGGTCATCTCCTCGCCAAAGCGCAGGTTGATCTCGTTAAACTCGTTAATCAGGTCCACGGTCTCCTGGACCCCCATCTCCACGCACTGCCGGACCGTCATGGTCGGGTCGAGCTGCGGCTCCTGCTCCAGGAAGCCGACGGTGTGGCCGGGGGAGAGAATCGTCTTACCGTTGAACTCCTTGTCGGTCCCGGCGAGGATGCGCAGCAGGGAACTCTTGCCCGAGCCGTTCAGGCCGAGCACGCCGATCTTCGCGCCATAGAAGTAGGAGAGGTAGATGTCTTTGAGTACCGGTTTCTTGTCGTAGAATTTACTCACTCCGATCATGGAGTAGATGACTTTGTTCGGTTCGATCGCCATGCTGTGTCGTTACCTCCCAATTTAAAGTTTAATTTCACCATTTTTACATGTAAGGAACCCGCTGTGTCAACTGCGGAATCTTTACAAGTCGATCCTTGACATTCTGCATCAGGTATAGTTAAATCCGCAGGTTCAAATAAACTGACGAGGGGACTCTTTAAATGAAAATAGCTAAATCCTCAGGGCTTCTTGCCTGTGCCGGGTTCTGCGCACTGTTACTGTTGTCCGGTTGCGGCGGATCGTCCAGCAATACGACGATTCCTGCCAGTACGACGATTTTTTACGCTCACAGCGCCATCTTCAAGAACCTGAGTACCCTGACCATGGGGTATAACGCTTTCGGCCAGCTGGGGCTGGGCAACCTGGATACCAAGTCCGTCGCCACGGCGGTGCCGAACCTGGGACCCATGAACGGCGTTGCCGCCGGCGGAGACCATACCATTGCGTATTCCTTCGCAAACCTGAGCACCGTTTATACCTGGGGTTCCAACTACCATGGCCAGCTCGCCGGCACCATCGCAACAACCGGGACTTCTGCTTACAGTTCGACGCCGGTAAGAGTAACGCTGCACAGCGAGGGCGTTCCTTTTGCCACCGGGCGGGTCAGCTCTGTTGCTGCCGGCTGGTTCCATTCGCTTGCGGTGGTTGATGGCATAGTCTACAGCTGGGGGTACAACGCCTACGGACAACTCGGGGACCGGCTGGTCGAGACCACGCTTGCCGATAGTAACACTCCGAGGCAGGTGCAGCTGCTGGGAACAGGGGCTGTTCTTAATAACGTGAAACAGGTCGCGGCAGGGGGAGGGTTCTCTCTCGCCCTGACGAATGACAAGAGGGTGTACGCCTGGGGCGACAATGGCTTTGGCCAATCTGCTCATGATGCCCCGGTTGCCTACAGCCCTGCTCCCAGGCTGGTTAACGATTCAAGCGCCGCACCGTTGTCCAATGTCGAGGAGATCGCGGCAGCCGGCAGTACAGGCTATGCGCGGACGACTGACGGAAGTGTCTGGGCCTGGGGCTACAACGGCCAGGGGCAACTCGGCGCCGCCCCGAACCTCCTGGCTAACCCGGTTCCGGTACAGATTCACCTGACGCATTCTGACGGGAGTGCCGCGCTCGCCATCAGGATAGTCGCCGGACTGTCCCATGTGCTGGTGCTGCTCGAGGACCACACTGTCGTTGCCTGGGGCTTCAACGAGTATGCCCAGCTGGGCAACAACGACCCCACGACGGCCAACAGCTTTGTCCCGGTATTTGTCAGCTTCGATGGAACAGCTACCAACCACCTGAGCGGTGTGACGGACCTCGCCGCCTTCGGCAACTCCTCCCTCGCCCTGGTGAACGGAGCCTGGCTCGGCTGGGGTGACAACGGGTTCGGGCAGCTTGCCAACCCGATCTCCAGCACTTCTCTCAGTAAACTGTTCATCCCGGTGCCGATCCAGAGGTAGTAACTTGTATCTGTCAGTTGGGACGGGGGTTTTCGCACTGGCCGGCCGCAGGCGGGCACCCCCTTTTCCCTTGACTTGGCGCGGCGAAATAGTTTAATTTGACTGATTATTTTATCAGGCCCTAGGCTTTTAGAAAGGTATATCAAAGACATGGAAGAGTTGAGCGAACTGCTGTTGCAGAGAAGACGTAAAGTTGACGCACTTTGGGAAGCCGGCATCAATCCGTACCCCAATGATTTCAGACCGCAGCATACCTCGGCAGACCTGCGCGCCGCCTATGGGGACGCGGAAGTCATAGAAGAAAACCCGACCACCTTCGTGGTCGCCGGCCGCATGCTGATGCGCCGCTCCTTCGGGAAGGCCGCCTTCGTCCAGATGCAGGACCGCAAGGGGCGGGTGCAGCTCTACCTGAAAAAGGACGTGCTGGGCGACGAGCTCTTCGCCGAATTCGAAAACTACGACATCGGCGACATCATCGGCGTCACCGGGCTTCCCTTTCGCACCAAGACCGGCGAGCTCTCCATCGCCGTCAGCGAAATCCGCCTGCTGACCAAGTCGCTGCTGCCGCTTCCCGAGAAGTTCCACGGCCTGACCGACGTGGAAACCCGCTACCGCCAACGCTACGTGGACCTCATCGTGAGCCCCGACGTGCGCGAGGTCTTCTTCAAGCGCTCGCGCATCGTCTCCCTGATCCGGGAGTACATGACGAGAAACGACTTCCTCGAAGTGGAAACCCCCATGATGCACCCGATCCCCGGGGGGGCGACCGCCAAGCCTTTCGTCACCCATCATAATGCGCTCGATATGGAACTCTTCCTGAGAATCGCTCCCGAACTCTACCTGAAGAGGCTGGTGGTCGGCGGTCTGGACCGGGTCTTCGAGATCAACCGCAGCTTCAGAAACGAAGGGATCTCGGTGCGTCACAACCCCGAGTTCACCATGATGGAGTTCTACCAGGCCTACGCAACCTTCGAGGACCTGATGATCTTCACCGAGGAGCTGCTCTGCCACGTGGCCCAGGAAACGCTCGGGACCCTCGATTTCAGCTACGGCGGCGAGCCGATCAGCTTCCAGCGCCCCTGGCAGCGCTACACGGTGAAGGAGGCGATCCTGCACTTTGGCGACATCGACGCCAAGAGCCTGGAAGACCGCGACCTGGCTTACGCCTACGCCCAGAAGCTCGGCCTGGTGCTCAATGAGGACGTCGGCTACGGCAGACTCATCACCGAGATCTTCGAAGAAGTCGCCGAGACCAAGCTGATCCAGCCGACCTTCATCACCTCCTACCCGACCGAGGTCTCGCCGCTCTCCAGAAAGAGCGACCACGACCCCGAGTTCGTGGACCGCTTCGAGTTCTTCTGCGCCGGGCGCGAGATGGCGAACGCCTTCTCCGAGCTGAACGACCCGCGCGACCAGAAGGAGCGCTTTCTGGCGCAGGTCGCAGCCAAGGACAAAGGGGACGAAGAGGCGCAGCACATGGACGAGGACTACATCCGGGCGCTGGAATACGGCCTCCCGCCGACCGCAGGCGAGGGGATCGGCATTGACCGTCTGGTCATGCTCTTGACCGACTCCCCCTCGATCCGCGACGTCATCTTATTCCCGCAGCTTCGGAAAGAGGCGAAGTAATGCCTTTCGAGCTGTTCATAGGGCTGCGTTACCTGAAGGCTAAGCGCAAATCGACCTTCATCTCGCTGATCACCCTGATCTCCGTCGCCGGCGTGGCGCTGGGGGTCATGGCGCTCATCATCGTCCTGGCGGTCATGACCGGTTTCGAGGAGGATCTGAAGGAAAAGATCCTCGGGACCAATGCCCACATCGTGGTGCTTAACGGCGCCGGCGCGATGCAGGACTACCGGGAGACCCTGAAGAAGCTCCAGGGTATCGACGGCGTCGTGGCAGCCACCCCGTTCATCTACAACCAGGTGATGCTCTCCAGCGGGAAGAATGTTTCCGGGGTAGTGCTGCGCGGCATCGACGTGGCGAGCGACGCCAAGGTCACCAACCTGCACAAGTCGATAGTCGAGGGGAGCCTGCAGGCGCTGGAAGACACCGCCGCCAAGACACCGGGACTGGTGATCGGCAAGGAACTCGCCAAGAACCTGGGTCTTCTGCTGGGCGATACCGTGGACGTGATCTCGCCGATGGGGAACATCACCCCTTTCGGCATGATGCCGAAGCTGCGCCACTTCAAGGTAGCCGGCATCTTTAACACCGGCATGTTCGAATACGACTCGACGCTCGCCTACGTAACCCTTGGCGAGGCCCAGAACTTCCTGGCGCTGGGCGATGCCGTGACCGGGATCCAGCTCCGGGTGCGAGACGTCTACAAGACCGGCGCGCTGTCGCAGGTCATCAACCACGAACTCGGCCCTCCATACTACGCCCGCGACTGGATGCAGATGAACAAGAACATCCTGTTTGCGCTGAAGACCGAGAAGAGCGTCATGTTCATCATCCTCACGCTCATCGTGCTGGTCGCCGCTTTCGGGATCGCCTCCACGCTCTTCATGGTGGTTATGGAGAAAACCAGGGACATCGCCATCCTCAAATCGATGGGGGCTACCAGCCGGAGCATCATGCGTATTTTCGTTTTCGAAGGGGTCATTATTGGAGTGTTGGGCACCGTGCTCGGCGTGCTGAGCGGGCTCCTGGTCGCCCTTAACCTGGGGCCGATCGTTGACCTGGTGCAGAAGGTGACTGGATTCGAACTCTTCAGCAAGGACATCTACTACCTGGACCACTTCCCTTCCCTGGTGATACCGTCCGACGTGATCCTGATCAGTATCACCGCTGTGCTGATCTCTTTCGCCGCGACGCTGTACCCTTCCTGGGCCGCTTCACGGCTGTCACCTGCGGAGGCGCTGCGCTATGAGTAGCCTTCTGGAGGTTCGTAGCCTCTATAAATCCTACGGGAACGGGTCGGCAAAAGTCGAGGTGGTGAAGGGAATCGATCTGATCGTCGAGGCTGGCGACACGGTGGCTCTCGTGGGCCCGTCCGGGGCCGGCAAGAGCACCCTGCTGCATATCATGGGGACCATCGACAGGCCGACTACCGGGGAAGTCCTCTTCGACGGCAAGGACATATTTGCCCTTTCGGACCAGCCGCTGGCGTCCTTTCGTAACCGCTCCATTGGATTTGTTTTCCAGTTCCATCATCTGTTGCCAGAGTTTACTGCGCTGGAAAACGTCATGATGCCACTTTTGATCGGCGGGACCAAAAAATCTCAGGCTGAGGAGAAGTCCCGCGCATTACTTGACGACGTCGGCCTCTCGCACCGGATCACCCATCGACCGGGGGAACTCTCCGGCGGCGAGCAGCAGCGGGTGGCCATTGCGCGCGCCCTGGTGCGCTCTCCCAGGCTTCTGCTTGCCGATGAGCCGACTGGTAACTTGGACATGAAGACCAGCGAAGAGGTGCATGCGCTGCTCTACTCCATCCAGCAGCAAACCGGTATATCGCTTGTTATCGTGACCCACAACGAGAAACTTGCCGCCGGCATGGGACGCACCGTGCGCATCGTGGATGGCAAGATAGTTTGATTGCGGCACAGGGCGCCTCAAGGGGTGCCCCAGAAAAGTTTGACTCCGAATCCGATTCGATGCTGATAGCAACCGCCGTAGCTCCTGTCGTCTTTTGTTTTTTAAAGTGCATTGCGCTTATCTTGGGGGAATTTTGCTCCGAACACGAATATCTGCCATAATCGCCGTACAACTCGTCGTCTGTCCCGCACTAGCCGCAGCCGATGCCGACTCGGCTGCAAGAATGGCTGCTGTTGCCAAAGTCGCTGCCGATCAAGTAGCCGCCGATAAGGCTGCTGCGGATAAGACTGCTGCCGATAAGGTAGTTGCTGCCGATAAGGCTGTGGCTGCCAGAATGACTGCGATTGCCAAGGTTGCGGCCGATCAGGTCGCTGCCGATAAAGCTGCAACTGACAAAGCTGCAACTGACAAAGCTGCATCTGACAAAGCTGCATCTGACAAGCCTGCGTCTGACAAGCCTGCAACTGACAAACCTGCAACTGACAAACCTGCAACTGACAAGCCTGCAACCGACAAGCCTGCAACCGACAAGCCTGCAACCGACAAGCCTGCAACCGACAAGCCTGCAACCGACAAGCCTGCAACCGACAAGCCTGCTGCCGATAAGGTTTCTGCAGAAAAAGTACCCGCAGAGTCAGTAGTTGGTCTTAAGATTACCTCCGTCAAGGTGAAGGGGAACCGGCGCATTGAAGCAGCAGCCATCCTTCAGGTAGTGCGGATCAAGGTCGGCGACCTGCTGGACCAAGGTCAGGTCGATTCTGACGTGCGTGCCATCTTTAAACTTGGTCACTTCCGGGACGTGCAGGCAGAAACCGAAAAGGTGGATGGCGGAGTCGTTCTTAGTTACCTGGTGCAGGAGAAACCGGTCGTCAGGGAAATCAAGGTCGAGGGAGCCAAGGAGATCAGCGCGGATAAGGTGCGCGAGGCTGTGGAAATCAAGCCAAACACCATATTCTCCTCAAAGGACCTGCAAAAGAGCCTTAAAAAAGTAAAGAAGCTTTACGCTGACGATGGTTACTATTTGGCCGAGGTGGAAGGAAGCACAGCCCCTCGCTCCGATACCGAATTGAACGTGATCATTAAAGTGAAGGAAGGGAAGAAGGTCCTGATAAAGACCATCACCTTTGATGGCAACCACGCCTTCACCAGCAAAAAGCTCCGGAAAAAAATGGAAACCTCCCAGGAATGGATGTTTTCCTGGTTGACAGGCGCCGGGACCTACAAGGAAGATCAGCTGAAGAACGACATGGCGCTCCTCACCGATATGTACATGAACGATGGTTATGTGAATGTAAAGATCGGCGAACCGAAGGTGGAGTTGTTGCCCGACAAAAGTGGCCTGACCGTAAGCGTCAGCGTCACCGAGGGGGAGCAGTTCCGCATCGGCGCGCTCGCCTTTAAAGGTGAACTCATGGAGACTAACGATGTCCTCATGAAGAAGCTGACCCTGAAAAGCGGCGAGATCTTCAGCCGGGGTGCCTTGAGGACCGACGTCTTCGCTCTGACCGACCTGTACGCCGACAAGGGATACGCTTTTGCCAATGCCACGCCCCAAACCCGGATCAACCCGGAGAGTCACACCATAGATATCACCTTCGATATGGAGAAGGGGGATTTGGTTCACATCGATCGGATCAATATCAGCGGGAATACCAAGACTCGCGACAAGGTCGTGCGCCGCGAACTGCGGCTGGAAGAAGGGGAGCTTTACAGCTCTTCGGGCCTGAAGCGCAGCAAGCAGAACCTGATGAATACCGGTTTCTTCGAAGAGGCAAACCTGGTGACCGCCAAGGGGCACACTGCCGATCAACTAGACCTGAACGTCGAAGTAAAAGAGAAGCCGACAGGAACCTTTAGCGTCGGAGCCGGTTACAGTTCGCTGGACGGCATCATCGGCCAGGGCTCGGTTCAGCAGGCGAACTTCCTTGGGCTTGGTCTCAAGGCCAGCGCAGCAGCTTCCTTTGGGAGCAAGTCCCAGACCTACAACCTTGGGCTCACCGACCCCTACTTCATGGACACCAAGTGGACCGTCGGCGGGGATGTTTACCGGACCGAAAGGCAGTACCTCGACTACACGCGCCGCGCCACAGGTTTCGACCTCAAGGCGGGTTACTCGCTTTCCGACAGCCTGAGTACCTTCTGGCTCTACAAGTTCGAGGACAAGCAGATCAGGGACGAGTCCCAGGGACTGCTGCAGAATATCCATATCGGCGCCATCCTGCCGCCGGACCCCGATTCCACTACCAGCTCGATTTCGGCGAGCCTCACCAGCAACACGACGGACTACCGGCCTGATCCTACTTCCGGTATGATAGACACGGTGTCCGTGGAATTCGCCGGACTGGGCGGCACCAACCGCTACCTGCGCTACCTGACGGAACACACCCTGTTCCTCCCGGTCGGCTGGGGAACGGTCGCATCGCTGCGCGGCTCTCTGGGTTACATCCAGAGCATCGGCAAGGATATCCCGATTGACGAGAAGTTTTACCTTGGTGGGATCAGTTCGCTGCGCGGCTATACCGGGCGCACGGTCTGCCCGGTGCTGAGCACCCCCCACACCACTCAGGACGGCCTTGGCATCGGTTCCGACAGCACCAACATCGTCTACCTCGGCGGGAGTATGCAGGCCGTGGTTAACATGGAATACACCTTCCCGCTGCTTAAGGATGCAGGACTCAAAGGGGTTGTTTTCTTCGATACCGGCAACTCCGCCAACACCTTGGGAAAAACCTTCAACTTCCTGTCCAGTTATGGCGCAGGGGTGCGCTGGTTCTCCCCGATCGGGCCCTTGCGGCTCGAATACGGCATTCCACTCAATCCGCGCAAAGATATTGATAAGTCCAGTGGAAGACTAGAATTCTCGATAGGAAGTATTTTCTAACTCTAGATACGGCAAGGAGCATGTCATGAAAGGTTTCATCGTAGCTTTATTCCTGTTACTCGCACTTCCCTTATCAGCCCTGGCGGCAGACGGAGCCAAAATAGGCTCGGTCGACATCCAGAAAGTACTGTTGATGTCAGATGCTGGCAAGGAAGCCAAGGATCAGCTCAGCCAAAAGGCTGGCAAGTACGAAGGTGACAAGAACTCCAAAGAAGAAGAGCTGAAGAAGCTCAAGAGCGAACTGGAGAAGCAGGGGATCGTTCTCTCCGAGAGCGCACGCGGAGCCAAAGAGCGTGATTACCAGCAGCGCCTCAAAGAGTACCAGCGTTTCCTGAAGGATGCTCAAGAAGACCTGCAGGCCAAGAACGACGAGTTCACCGGCAAGATCGTTGATGAAATCGTCAAGGTCGCCCAGGGGTACGGGCGCCTGAACGGCTACACCGCAATCTTCGTTAAGAGTGAGACCATGGTCTATCTGGATCCCAGTGCGGACCTGACGGAACAGGTGTTGAAGGCTTTTAACGCATCGCGTAAAAAACCGTAGTCTTTGAAATCTGTTCTAAGTTCTAAGTTCTAAGTTCTAAGTTCTAAGTTCTAAGTTCTAAGTTCTAAGTTCCGGATCCCTGGTTCAGCATCGTTCCCACGCTCCTGCGTGGGAACGCGGCTCTCCGAACGCTCCGGCGTCCAACACCGGAGGCGACTCCGGTGCCCCCGTAGGGTGCCTTCCCACGTCGCAAGGCGGGACGCGGGAGCGTCCCTGGCTGCATTCCCACGCTGAGCGTGGGAACGATAACCGCCGAGACTCTGCACCCTGCGCCGCACTGGCTTCCTCCAAGGGGCAGTCGGATTTGAGCCAGCGAGCTGAATAGGTTCCAAAGGAACGCAGAACGTAGAACGTAGAACGTAGAACGTTTCTTTGGGGGTGAGCCATGAAAAAATCGCTTCAGGAAATAGCCCTTTATCTGGGAGGCAGAGTCTCAGGTGACGGGGAAACTCTCATCGGCGGCCTCGCCACTCTGGACGATGCCGGAGAGGGACAACTGACCTTTCTAGCGAACCCGAAGTACGCCGGCAAAGTTGCCACGACTCGCGCTTCCGCGGTGCTGCTCCCCGAGGGGGCTAATCCGCAGGGACGCAACGCAATCTTCCATGCCAACCCGTACCTCGCCTTCGCCAAGCTGCTTACCCTCTTCTACGTTGCCGCACCCGCCCCCGCAGGAATTCTACCGGGCGCGCTGGTTGCAGAAGGCGCGCGACTCGGGGCCGACTGCACTATCCATCCCGGCGCTTCGGTAGCTGCAGGCGTGGTCCTTGGTGACCGCGTGGTGCTGCATCCCGGCGTTGTGCTCTACCCCGGGGTGACCCTGGGTGACGACGTGACACTGCACGCCAACGTGAGCATCCGCTCGGGATGCCGCATCGGCAACCGCGTCACTATCCACGACGGGACGGTGGTCGGCAGCGACGGGTTCGGTTATGCGCCGGACGGCAAGAGCTGGTACAAGATACCGCAGATAGGGATTGTCGTTGTCGAGGACGACGTGGAGATCGGCTCCAACAGCGTCATCGACCGGGCCGCGCTCGAGGTTACCCGGATTGGACGGGGAACCAAGATCGACAACCTGGTACAGATCGCCCACAACTGCATTATCGGGGAGGACTGCATGATCGTTTCTCAGGTCGGCATCTCCGGTAGCACCCAGGTTGGCAACCATGTTATCATGGGCGGACAGGTTGGGGTCGCCGGGCATCTGAAGATCGGGGACAACGTCATGGTCGGGGCTAAATCCGGAGTGCCGGGCAACCTCGCTCCGAACCAGATCGTGAGTGGTATTCCCTGCATTCCCCATCGGGATTGGCTTAAGTCCTCCGGTGTTTTCCCCAAGCTTCCTGAATTCAGAAGGTCCATGACCTCGCTGGAGAAGAGGGTGGCCGAACTGGAAAAGCTGCTGGCACAATTGAGTAATGCTGAGTCGAGCCAGGAACCGTAGGGGCGAATCATTATTCGCATCCGGCTAAGTCCCACGTAGCCTCGCTTGCTTACAGATTCAGACGGTTTCTGCATTAGTTCAGGCTGTGTCGCCCTCCGACTTCGCTCAGGGACCACCCTTCGACTCCGCTCAGGGAGCAGGCGTTCGCTGAGCGGAGTCGAAGCGCAGACGACTGGTTACAGGCGTTAAAAATATGTTCTGATAGCGCGGACTGCAATCGCGGTTCGCGAAATTTTCTTTTAAAGTATAGGAGCTGGCATGCTTGATATTATCGAAATCATGAAGATCTTGCCGCATCGCTACCCCTTTCTGATGGTAGACAAAGTGCTCGAAGTTGAGCAGGGGAAGCGGATTGTCGCAATTAAGAACGTGACCATGAACGAGCCGTTTTTCCAGGGGCATTTCCCCGGTCATCCGGTCATGCCCGGGGTCCTGATCATAGAGGCGATGGCCCAGGTGGCAGCGATCATGGCATATCTCGCCTCGGGTCCGGAAGCCGACGACAAGGTGAGCTACTTCATGGCGATCGACAACGCGCGCTTTCGCAAACCGGTTAAACCCGGAGATACGCTAAGGATCGAGATTGAGACGATCTTTCACAAGCGCGGCATCTGGAGCGTCGCCGGCAAGACCTATGTCGACGATACCCTGGTAACCGAGGCGGAACTGAAGGCGACGCTGGCGGCCAAGTGAAACAGGGACTAGGGGCTAGGGGCTAGTAAGACCGACCCGGGTCAGTTTCTACTAGCCCCTGCCTTTACAGCACCACCGGAGAAACAAAATGATCCACCCTAGCGCAATAATCCATCCCGGCGCACAGATTGACTCAGAGGTCGAAATTGGTCCCTACGTTGTCATCGGCGAGCACGTCCGGATCGGCCGCGGCACCAAGGTCGGTCCGCACACGGTCATCGACGGCTGGACTGAGATCGGCGAGGACAACACGATCTTCCACATGGCGTCGGTAGGCGCCGTCCCCCAGGATCTGAAATACCGCGGGGAACAGACCTATCTGCGCATCGGCAACGGCAACACCATCCGTGAGTTCGCCAGCCTGCATCTTGGCACGGTGACCGGCGACGGCGAGACGACCGTCGGCGACGGCAACCTCATCATGGCCTACTCCCATGTGGCGCACGACTGCCACGTCGGCAACGGTGTGGTGATGGCCAACGCGGCGACCCTGGCCGGACACGTGACCGTTGAGGACCACGCCATTCTCGGGGGACTCTGCGCCGTGCTGCAGTTCACCCGGATCGGGGCGCACGTCATGGTCGGGGGCGCGACTTCCATAACCCAGGACATCCCCCCCTACACCATCGTCACCGGCGACCGGCGGGAAGCGCGGCTGCGCGGGCTCAATCTGGTCGGGCTGAAGCGGAGCAATTTTCCCGATACCACCATCTCCGGGCTGAAGAAGGCGTACAAGATCCTGTCGCTCTCCGGTATGAAACTGGCGGACGCCGTGGAGCGGATGAAGACGGAGATCCCGCCCTGTCCCGAGGTCAACCATTTCATCTCGTTCATTGAGTCCTCCAAAAGAGGGGTTTGTCGATAAAAATAGCGCCAATCTTGGCGATGGTCTGTCCCCCCTATGAAATAGGGGGGAAGCCGAACGTAGAGAGGCAGGGGGGTGGATTGTCTGGGCGGAAGACCCCCCTCGCTGTGCGAGCCTTCCCCCCTGTTCCGCAGGGGGGATATTTCATCCGTCCCTGTTTCGCCGGTTGCTGTAAGGACCGTGGGGATCTAGTGGCCCATAACTGTGAATCTGGTTTTTTTCCTCCTTCTTCGCATCCTCCCCCCGACTTAATGTTTATACGAGGAAACACCTTGTCAGAAAGAAGTGATACAGTCATGATCGTCGCCGGCGAGGCGTCCGGCGACCTGTACGGCGCGACGCTGGCGACTGAACTGCAGGCACTCGCCCCGGGCACCCGCTTGCTTGGCATGGGCGGGGACCGCATGCGGGAAGCCGGTGTCGAGACCCTGGTCGACGCCAACGTCATGGCGGTCATGGGGCTCGTCGAGGTGCTCGGACATCTCCCGGTCATCGTCAAAGGTTTCAATATCCTGAAACGCCGGCTTTTGAGCGATCCGCCGCGCTTGCTGATCCTGATCGACTACCCCGACTTCAACCTGCGGCTCGCCAAGGTTGCCAAGCGTGCCGGCATCCCCGTTCTTTACTTCATTAGCCCGCAGGTCTGGGCCTGGAGAAGCGGGCGGGTCAAGGGGATCGGCCAGGTGGTGGACATGATGGCGGTGCTCTTCCCCTTCGAGATCCCCTTTTACCGCAACGCCGGGATACCGGTCAGCTTCGTGGGGCACCCGCTGCTGGACCTGGTGGCTCCGGCGCAGCAAAGCAAGGAGGCCGCAGCCTACCTCGGGCTCGACCCGGCACGCCGGACCGTCGGGCTCTTCCCGGGGAGCCGCAAAAGCGTCATCAAAAGGCTGCTCCCGGTCATCCTGGAATCGGCGGCACTCTTGCAGGCGCGTATGCCGGATCTGCAGTTCGTGCTGCCGCTCGCCTCCTCGCTGCGAGCGGAGGACATCCTGCCCCAAATCGAGGCCGCCGGGATAAAGGTTTCGGTCATCTCCGGCAAAAACCACCAGGTCATGTCGGCCTGCGACGCGGCGATCTCGGTTTCCGGAACGGTCATCATGGAACTCGCGCTGGTCGGGATTCCCACTGTCCTCATTTACAAGGTTTCCCCTCTCACCTACGAAATAGGGAAGAGGGTGATTAATGTGCCTCACATAGGGATCTGCAACATCGTGGCGGAAAAGCGGCTCATCAAGGAACTGATCCAGCATGAGGCGCACCCGGTAGCGATTGCAGACGAAATAGACGCCCTGCTGAATAACGCGGCCTACGCAGGCGAGATGCGCGCGGGGCTTGCCGGCGTGCGGGAGAAGCTCGGCAGTGGCGGCGCGCTCGGCAGGTTGGCGCGAGTCGCCCTCGACATGATGCAAGGGAGCAAGGAAACAAAATGAACAATTTTTACCGACTCATGAGCTATAGCCGCCCCTACTGGTGGCGCATCGCAGTTGCCGCACTCGCTTCCCTCGCCGTAGGCGGGATGGACGGCGCCTTTGCCTATCTGGTGGAACCGGTCCTGAAGAAAATCTTTTCCGGCAAGGACATGCTGATCTTCACGCTGTTGCCGGTCGGCATCATTCTCCTCTTTGTCGTGCGGGGACTTGCCCGCTATACCAATGAGTACTTCATGCGCACCGCGGGGCAGCTGGCCGTGCAGGACGTGCGCAATAAAATTTACAGCCATAATATGCGCCTGGGGTTGTCGTTCTTCAATCGCCACCCGATCGGGAACCTCATTTCCAGAGTCACCAATGATGTGTCTGTCATGCAGGACGGCGTCGGCAGCATTGTTTCCGGCATCTTCCGGGACAGTTTTGGTGCGATTTCACTTCTTTGCGTGGTGTTTTACCGCAACTGGGTACTCGCGCTGATCACCTTCGTGGTAATTCCCATTACCGCCATACCGGCTCAGGCGATCGGAAAGCGCATCAAGAAGATCTCCAAGCAAGGTCAGGGGAAGATGGGCGGGCTGACCAGCATCCTCCAGGAGACCTTCTCGGGGATCAAGGTGATCAAGGCGTTCGGTCTGGAAGAGCGGGAAACCGAAAAATTCTACGGAAAAAACGCGGAGCTCTACGGCACGCTGCGTAAGAGCATCAAGTACGACGGCCTCTCCACCCCGATCATGGAGTTCATTATCTCCTTCGGGGTGGCGGCGGTTATCTGGGTCGGCGGGACCAGCGTCATGGAGGGGAAGATGAGCGCCTCGGAGCTCTTTTCCTTCATCACCGCCATGATCCTGATGTTTACCCCCATTAAAAGGATCATCAACACCTACAACGTGGTGCAGCGCTCCCTGGGTGCCGCCGAGCGGGTCTTTGAAATCATAGACGAAAAACCGGAGGTCGACGATGCACCGGACGCGATAACGATCGGACGCGTGGACGGCGAAGTCGAGTTCAGGTCGGTGTCTTTCCGCTACGAGGATGATTACGTGCTGCGCAACGTTTCGCTGCAGGCGCACAAGGGTGAGGTCATCGCACTGGTGGGACCTTCCGGCGGCGGCAAGACGACGCTGGTGTCGCTCATCACCCGGTTTTACGACGCGACCGAGGGTGCGGTACTTATCGACGGGCACGACATCCGCACCGTTACCATGAAAAGCCTGATGGCACAGATCGCCCTGGTGGACCAGGAAACCATCCTCTTCAATGACACCATCGCCAACAACATCCGTTACGGCAGGACCGACGCGAGCGACGCTGACGTGGAGCGGGCAGCAGTCGCCGCCTTTGCCCATGACTTCATTCGGGAACTCCCCGAAGGGTATCTCACCAACATCGGCGACCGCGGCGTGAGGCTTTCCGGCGGACAAAGGCAGCGCATCTGCATAGCACGGGCCATTTTGAAGGACGCACCGATCCTCATTCTGGATGAGGCTACCAGCGCGCTCGACACCGAGAGCGAGCAGATGGTGCAGGCCGCCCTGAATAACCTGATGGCGAACCGGACCACCTTCGTTATCGCCCACCGCCTCTCTACCATCACCCATGCAGACCGGATCCTCGTACTGGAGAAGGGTGAAGTGGCGGAAACCGGGAGTCACGAAAACCTGATTGCCCAGGGCGGCATCTACAGCCGGCTGCACGGGCTGCAGTTTCACGTGTAACCTGGGTCTTCGTTTTGCCGACAGATAACTACCGTTTCGCACGTGTTAAGGTGGACCGCAGGGTGTTTAAAAAATTTCGTTGGTACCTGGAGACGACAGCATTTCTGCTGGTCTCCTCGATAGTCGCCCGGCTCCCGGACCGGTTTTCCGCCCCCGCGGGCAGGGCGCTCGGTCGCTTTTTCTATCTCCTTTTAATGCAGCGCAGGCGGGTGGCCATCGGCAACATCGAGGCCTCCTTGCCGTTTCTGGAACGCCAGCCGAGCTGGGAGCGTCGCTCCGCTCACGCGCTTGCCCGGGAGACCTTCGAGAACCTGGGCCGCTCGCTGGTGGAGGACTGCAAGATTTACCACGGTCGCGGCCGTCACCTGATCGACGCCGTGCAGTTTCGCGGAATGGAGCATTACCGGCAGGCCTATGATAAGGGGAAGGGAGTTGCCTTTATCACGGCACACTGCGGCAACTGGGACCTGCTGGCGCTTTCCTTCGGTGCCCGGGTACAGGAAATCGGGGTGGTCGCCAGGCGTCAGGACAACCCGCACCTGAACAGCGTCCTGGAGCGGATCCGGCAGGCCTACGGCAACCGGGTCATCTACCGGAATACGGCGCTGCGCGCCATGCTCGCTTCCTTCAAGCGCCAGGGAGTGGTCGGCATGCTGATCGACCAGGCGGTAGGACCGAACGAGGGGGTCCTGGTGGAGTTCATTGGACGTCCTGCCTGGGCCACCAAGCTTCCGGCCTACATCGCGAGGAAAAGCGGAACACCGATGGTCCCGGTCTTCATACACCGGGAGGGGGATGCCCAGGTCGTCACCTTCCACCCGGAACTGGTCCCCTCCGCCGCACCCCAGGCCGAAACTGCGGCCGCCGAGGACGTGGCAAGCCTCAACCGCCACATCGAGAGGTACGTCATCGCGCACCCGACTGAATGGTACTGGATACACAAACGGTGGAAAAACGTGCCTGCGGGTGCGACTGCCGTTTCGGGAGCAGCACATGAGAGCTAGGATCATACTGCGGGACTTTCTACTGGTGCTCGCCCTTTTGGGCGGCGCCACCGCGCTCATCTCAGCGACCGGTCTCGACCTGGCGCTGGAGGGCCGTTTCTACCAGCCGGGAATGGGCTGGACCCTGACCGATCTCAACCCCTGGTATACGCTCTACCACTTCGGCATATTACCCGCTTACTTACTCTGTGGGGCGGCGCTTGCGCTGCTGGTCGCCGGCTTTTTCCGGGCCGATGCCATCCGCTGGCGCAAAAGCGCGCTGTTCCTGGTGCTGCTGATGGCGCTTGGTCCGGGGCTTCTGGTCAACACCGTTTTCAAAGACCACTGGGGGAGACCGCGTCCGCGTCAAATGCAGCTCTTCGGCGGTAACCGCCAGTTTCATGAGGTCTGGGAGCGCGGAGAGGGGAAGGAGGGACGCTCCTTTCCCTCGGGGCACGCTTCCGCAGCTTTTTACCTGATGGCGCCTTACTTCGTGCTGCGCGCGCGCAACCGGAGCCGGGCACGCCTGTTCCTCCTGGGTGGCGCCGGCTACGGCATATTCATGGGGATAGCTCGCATGGTGCAGGGCGGGCATTTCCCGAGTGACGTCCTTTGGGCCGGCGGGATGGTTTACCTGGTCGGGCTCTCCCTGTATTATCTGCTGCGCCTGGACCTGGAAGTCTCCGCAGACGCGAAGGAGTCCCACGCGCCATGATCCGCCTGCTCTACAATCTCCTGCTGGCACTTATCTTTCCGGGCGTGGTCGCCTACCATTACTACCGTTCCAAAAGCCGCGGCAGGCGCAGCGCCTTTCCGGAGCGCTTCGGGCGCATCCCCGAGACCGATCTTGCCTGCATCAGGGGCGAACGTGTTATCTGGGTGCATGCGGTTTCGGTCGGGGAGACCATAGCTTCTTTTCCGCTCCTGAAGGGGCTTCGGGAACGCTATCCGGAGCACCGGCTGGTGCTGACCAACGTCACCGAAACCGGCCGCTCCGTCGCGTTAAAAAGCGGGCTCGCCGACCTCTGTCTCTATCTCCCCTTCGATTACCGTTTTGCCGTGCAGGCTGCGCTTGGGAAGGTGCGCCCCGAGCTGATCATCCTGATGGAAACCGAGCTCTGGCCCAATTTCATTGCCGCCGCCGCCGGGCGGGGGATTCCGATCCTGCTGGCCAACGGGCGGATCTCGGACCGCTCCTTCAAAAGCTACCTCCGCTTCAGCTGGTTTTTCCGCCCCATGCTGCAGCAGCTCTCCGCCCTTTGCATGCAGACGGGCGAAGACGCCTCGCGGATCACGGCGATCGGTGCCGAAGCGGGGGCGGTCCATGTTTCCGGGAACCTCAAGTACGACGTACCCCTGGTGCGGGCCACGGCGGAAAGAGTGGCGGCGCTCAAAAAGGAGTACGGCATCCCTGGTGAAAGCTTTGTCTTCACCGCGGCCAGCACCCATGATGGCGAGGACGAGGCGGTCATCGCCGCTTACCAGGGGCTTTTGGCAGGGAGCGGGGCGCACTTCATGATACTCGCTCCGCGCCACCCCGAGCGTGCGCCGGCGGTGGGCGGGCTGCTCGCCAGGCGCGGGATTCCCTTTGTCTTGCGCTCGCAACTCTCCGCTGCGCTGCGTCCGCTACAGGCAGGAGAGGTGCTGTTGCTCGATACGGTTGGTGAACTTGCTACCCTGTACGCGGCAAGTGACCTGGTTTTTGTCGGTGGCAGCCTGGTCCCGACCGGAGGACACAACCCGCTGGAGCCCGCCTCCTGCGGCGTGCCGGTGCTTTTTGGCCCGCATATGGAGAACTTCCGGGAAATCGCCGGGCTCTTTCTGAGCTCGGGTGCCGGTGCGCAAGTGCCCGATGCCGAGGGGCTCCTTAGGGCCGTCGGCTCACTTGCCGCGTGCGACTCCGAGCGTCTTGCGATGGGAGAGCGCGGAGCCCGCCTGCTGCAGGAATGCTCCGGGGCCACCGCCCGTCACCTCGATATTGCAGCGGCCCTGATGGCCAAAGCTGCCGGGAGCGCTCCCGGTGGGGCAGGCCCCGCCGCCGGAGGCACCCGTGGCTGATCTCTCCAATTATTATCAGGATCTGGTTTTCGGGAGGAAATCCCGAATCCGGGACCGGCTATTGCTGGGCCTGCTGCGGCTCCTTTCCCACCCCTACGCCCTCGTCCTGCGCCTGCGCGCCTCGGGCTACCGGTTGGGACTGTTGCGCTCCTACCGGCTTCCCTGCCCGGTGGTCTCGGTCGGGAATATCACCCTGGGAGGGACCGGCAAGACGCCGATGGTGGCGCAGTTGGCGGCGGAGTTGATCGGGAGGGGGCGGCGCGTCGCGGTTCTTTCCCGTGGCTACGGCGGAAGCGCGCAGGGAGAGATCGTGGTCGTCTCCGACGGCAAGAGTATTCTCGTCCCG